>ERZ827478.97-NODE-97-length-96556-cov-14.793152_pt1 | contig 96556 bp, 82 predicted proteins | sample MGYA00519705_ERZ827478 | MGnify/ENA primary metagenome ERZ827478 (study PRJEB31778, sample SAMEA3449318) | human gut metagenome | biome: human gut; feature: human-associated habitat; material: faeces | place: United Kingdom | collected 2010/2012 ...
TTTCTTCTACCTTCTTGGAGTTTATGTACTATATGAAAAGGATTTTAGATATGCGTAAAACACAATTCGTCGAACTCACGAATACACAACAGGGAAAACCACCATGAAACAAAAATATAGAAGCAAAAAAGGTGAAGTCTCTCACGAGACCCCACCCCTTTAAACCAAATATGAAGAATCTAATTAAAACTCATCCCACGCCTTGATGTCTATCTCGTCAAGCGAAAGAGAGCAGAAGGCATTGATAAACGCACTGGCCAAGCGGCTATTAGTAATCAAGGGGACATTGAGGTCGATGGCCGCACGACGTATCTTATAACCATTAGACAACTCCGACACGGTTAGATCCTTAGGAATGTTGACCACCATGTCTATCTTGTGCTCATGCAGCATGTCGAGCGCCTGCGGGTGCTTTCCTTCCTCAGATGGCCAGTATACCAAGGTGTTCTCTATGCCGTTCTCGGTTAAATACTTGCTGGTTCCAGATGTGGCATAGAGCGTATAGCCATGGTCGCGCAGCTGACGCGCGGCATCGAGCATCTCGGCCTTCTGCTTGGCTCCACCCGTGGAAAGCAGAATGCTCTTCTCGGGGATGCGATGACCTACGGAAAGCATACTCTTGAGCAGAGCCTGATTGGTGTCGTCGCCCAAACAGCCTACCTCGCCCGTAGAACTCATGTCCACTCCCAACACGGGATCGGCCTTCTGCAAGCGATTGAAGGAGAATTGGCTAGCCTTGATGCCTACATAATCCAAGTCGAAAAGATTCTTGTTGGGCTTCTCTACTGGCAATCCCAGCATCACCCTAGTGGCCAACTCTATCAAATTAATCTTGAGCACCTTGCTCACGAAGGGGAACGAGCGGCTGGCGCGCAAATTGCACTCGATAACCAATATCTCGTTCTCCCTAGCCATGAACTGGATGTTGAATGGACCATTGATATGGAGTGCCTTGGCTATTTGCTTGCTCACACGCTTGATACGACGCAGGGTCTCGACATAAAGCTTTTGGGGAGGGAACTGAATTGTAGCGTCACCGGAATGGACACCAGCGAACTCAATATGCTCGGAAATAGCGTAGGCGATGATCTCGCCATTCTTAGCCACGGCATCCATCTCTATCTCCTTGGCATGCTCGATGAACTTGCTGACCACCACGGGATGGTCCTCGCTCACATTGGCGGCCAACTGCAAGAAACGGCGCAACTCGTCCTCATTGGAGCAAACATTCATGGCCGCTCCAGAAAGCACGTAAGAAGGACGCACCAATACAGGGAAGCCCACACGCTCAATGAACTTGTCGATATCTTCCATGCTGGTCAATGCGCTCCACTCAGGTTGATTGATGCCATTGCGAGTCAACATGGCCGAGAACTTGGCGCGGTCTTCCGCCCCGTCGATATCCTTGGCGGACGTTCCCAAAATGGGTACGTTCTCGGCATCAAGTTTCATGGCAAGATTGTTGGGTATCTGGCCGCCCGTGCTCACGATCACGCCATGGGGCATCTCCAAGTCTATGATATCCATTACGCGCTCAAAGGTAAGCTCATCGAAATAGAGCCTGTCGCACATATCATAATCAGTGGAAACGGTTTCTGGATTGTAATTAATCATCACCGAACGCCATCCCTCCTTGCGAATGGTATTGAGCGCCTGCACGCCACACCAGTCAAACTCCACCGAACTGCCAATGCGGTAAGCACCAGAGCCCAGCACGATGATGGAACGCTTGTCGTGGGCAAAGTCTATGTCACTAGACACGCCCGAATAGGTGACATACAGGTAATTGGTCTGGGCAGGATACTCTGCGGCCAAGGTATCTATTTGTTTCACCACGGGAAGGATGCCCTGGCTCTTACGCAAGTTGCGCACTACAAGCATAGCCTTGTGCATGTTGTGGAGCTCATCCTCCAGTCCCACGGCCCTGGCCACCTGGAAGTCGGAGAAGCCATATACCTTGGCCTCCCTGAGTAAATCCTTGCCCAATGTGTTGATATTGCACTTCTTTAGTTCCTCGTCAATGTCAATGATATGCTTCAACTTCTCCAGGAACCACTTGTCAATCTTGGTCAAGTCGTGTATCTGGTCTATGGTGTAGCCCTTATGCATAGCCTTCGAGATAACGAAGACTCGCTTGTCTGTTGGCTCCATCAAAGCTTCGTCTATATCGGGTATTTCCAACTCCTTGTTTTCTACGTAGCCATGCATACCCTGCCCTATCATACGCAAACCCTTCTGTATGGCTTCCTCGAAGTTACGGCCAATGGCCATCACCTCGCCCACGGACTTCATGGATGAGCCAAGCTCCTTGTCCACGCCACGGAACTTGCTGAGATCCCAACGGGGTATCTTACAAACCACATAGTCCAAGGCTGGCTCAAAAAAGGCACTGGTGGTCTTGGTGACAGAGTTCTTCAGCTCAAACAATCCATAACCCATGCCCAACTTGGCTGCGACAAAAGCCAAGGGGTAACCCGTGGCCTTGGAAGCCAAAGCGGAAGAACGGCTCAACCTGGCGTTGACCTCTATCACACGATAATCCTCGCTTTTTGGGTCGAAGGCGTATTGTACATTGCATTCACCCACGATGCCGATATGGCGGATAATCTTGATGGCCAAAGCACGGAGTTTATGATACTCGCTGTTAGTCAACGTCTGCGAAGGAGCGATGACAATACTCTCGCCTGTATGGATGCCCAAAGGGTCGAAGTTCTCCATGTTACATACCGTCACGCAGTTGTCATAACGGTCACGCACCACCTCGTATTCTATCTCCTTCCAACCTTTGAGGCTTTTCTCAACCAACACTTGCGGAGAGAAAGAGAATGCCTTCTCGGCTAACTTATTGAGTTCCTCCTCGTTATCCGCAAAGCCACTACCAAGTCCACCCAAGGCATAAGCGGCCCTGATAATTACTGGATAGCCCAAGTCCGCCGCAGCCTTACGGGCTTGCTCAATGTTCTCGCACGCCTCACTCTTGATGGTCTTCACGCCTATCTCGTCAAGACGCTCCACGAAGAGTTCCCGGTCCTCAGTGTCCATGATGGCTTGCACAGGTGTACCCAGCACCCGGACATTATACTTTTCGAGTATGCCACCACGATATAACTCCACGCCACAATTAAGCGCAGTCTGTCCGCCAAAACTGAGCAATATACCATCGGGGCGCTCTTTCTCTATCACACGCTCCACGAAATAGGGCTGAACAGGCAGGAAATAAATCCTGTCGGCCACATTCTCAGAGGTTTGCACAGTGGCGATATTAGGGTTGATGAGCACGGTCTCCACGCCCTCTTCCTTCAAAGCCTTCAAGGCCTGGGAGCCAGAGTAGTCAAACTCACCGGCCTCGCCTATCTTCAACGCTCCTGAACCCAGCAGCAATACTTTCTTGATATCTTGGTCTTTCATCTGTCTCGCTTATTTTAAGTAACCTACGAATTTGTCAAATATCCACTCGGTATCCACTGGTCCTGAGCAAGCCTCGGGGTGGAACTGGCTGGAAAACCATGGATTCGTCTTATGGCGAATACCCTCATTGGAGCCGTCGTTCATGTTGACAAAAAGCTCCTCCCAGTCCGCGCCTAATGTCTTGGCATTGACGGCATAGCCATGATTCTGGCTCGTAACATAACAGCGATTGGTACCTACCATGCGCACAGGCTGGTTGTGGGAACGGTGGCCATATTTCAACTTATAAATCTGCGCACCTCCAGCCTTGGACAGCAACTGGTTGCCCATGCAAATGCCGCAAATGGGCTTCACGCTCATATCCATCTGCTTGCGAATGACGTTCACGGCATCCTCGCACATATCCGGGTCACCAGGACCATTGGCCAAAAAGAGGCCATCGAAGTCCATGCCAGTGTAATCATAGTTCCAAGGCACTCGAATGACTTCCACGCCCCTGTTGACCAAGCAACGGATAATATTCATCTTCACGCCACAATCCACGAGCACCACCTTCTTGCCAGCACCCTCGTTGTAGCGTATCACTTGCTTACAGCTCACTTGATCCACGAAGTTCACGCCCTCATAATCAGCCTCGGGAATATTATCAGGCTCATCATCGAAGAGAATCTTGCCCATCATGACACCATGCTCTCTCAGCACCTTGGTCAGTTCGCGGGTATCTATGCCTGTAATACCTGTAACCTTCTCCCTATTCAACCATTGAGAAAGGCTCTCCACCGCATTCCAATGGCTGTAGTTCGCGCTGTAGTCGCTCACGATAATGGCCGAGGCATATATCTTGTCACTCTCCATGAAAGTGGGTATCCCATTCTTCTCTATCGTGAAAGGAGGAACACCATAGTTGCCTACCAGAGGATAAGTGAGCACCATCAACTGCCCCGCGTAAGAGGGATCAGTAAGACTCTCTGGATATCCTGTCATCGCGGTGTTGAACACCACTTCACCCGCCACGGGGGCATCATATCCAAACGACTTTCCACGGAATTTCGTTCCATCGCTCAGTACCAAGGTCACTTTCTTCATCGCTGTATCTCAAATTTACTTCTTTATTATATATATGAATAGAAGGATTTATTCCACGCCATGAGTATGCTCCATATAGTTGATAAAAGCCTGGTTGCAAAGTCTCGTACCACCAGGCGTGGGGAACTTACCCGTAAAATACCAATCGCCCTTGTGGTTGGGAATGGCCTCGTGCAAACCCTCGATGCTTTGATATACCAACTCAATGGGGGTCGTCACGCCCTCAGGGCGCAACATCTCCACGATTTTATGGTTAATCTCATCAACGGTGAAAGGCGCGTAAATGTCCCTCACCCTGTTCACCATCTCCTCTACAGGCTTCTGCAACTCAGCCTTGCAAGCGGCATAAGTATCTTTCAACAGGGAGTCCATCCCTCTATCTTTCAGCAAAGCCACCGTGGCGCGGAACACACAGAATTCCTCCAGCCTGGCCATGTCTATACCATAATAGTCGGGATAGCGTATCTGCGGCGCACTGGAGACAATGACCATCTTGCGAGGATGCAACCTGTCGAGTATACGGAGAATGCTCTCCTTAAGCGTGGTTCCACGCACGATGGAGTCGTCTATAATGACCAGGTTGTCCACGTAGGGAGTCAGACTGCCATATGTCACGTCATAGACATGGCGGGCCAAGTCGTTGCGCGAGTTGCCCTCAGTGATGAAAGTGCGCAGTTTGATGTCTTTCCAGGCCACTTTCTCCGAGCGCACATAACTGTTCATGAGCTTGCGCAACTCCTCCCGGCTGGGCTTGTGGTCCAGGTTGGCGATATAGTCTATCTTCTTCTCGTTCAGGTAACTCTTGAAACCGCCCAACATGCCATAATAAGCCATCTCAGCTGTATTGGGAATATAAGAGAACACAGTGTGTTCCACGTCGTAGTCTATGGCTTTGAGGATGGGCTCGGTCAACTGCTCACCCAATTTCCGCCGTTCTTGATAGATGTCCCTGTCAGAACCGCGGCTGAAATAGATACGCTCGAAAGAGCAGGCGGAGTCACCCCGTTGGTCCAAAATGCGTTCCACGCGGCATTCCCCTTTCCTGTTCACCAGCAATGACATGCCAGGCTTCAGTTCTTGTATGTCTTCCGTCTCCAAGTCAAAGGTGGTCTGCAGCACAGGCCGCTCGCTGGCCAGAGCCACTATCTCTTCGTCTTGATAGTAAAAAGCGGGCCTAATGCCCCAAGGGTCACGCATGGAGAACATCTCGCCCGAGCCAGTGATGCCACACACCACATATCCGCCGTCAAAACCTTCCATGGTGGTCTTCAACACGTTCTCCATCTTCACATGGTCTTCTATATAGCGGGTGATGTCAGTGTGTTGCAGTCCCAGTCGTTTAGCTTCCTCGAAGTTTCTTTCCACCTCGCGGTCAAGCCTGTGACCCATTAGTTCCAACATGATGTAGCTGTCGCTATAGATACGGGGACACTGTCCTTGCTCGGTAAGCCTGTCGAATATCTGCTCTATATTGGTCATGTTGAAATTGCCGCAAAGACAGAGGTTCTTGGCTTTCCAGTTGTTGCGGCGCAAGAATGGGTGTACGTAGCTGAGCCCACTCTTTCCCGTGGTGCTGTAACGCAAGTGCCCCATGTAAAGCTCTCCAGCGAACGGGAGATGCTCCCGGGCATAAACAGGGTCGGAAATCAAGCCAGGCTCTAGTCCCTTGAACTTCTTTCCCACGAGTCCGAATATCTCGGTGATAGCGTTGCTGCCCTCGGCGCGTTCACGGAACATATACTCATGACCCGGCTCGGACTCCAGTTTCACGCAAGCCAATCCGGCTCCTTCCTGTCCGCGGTTGTGCTGCTTCTCCATCATCAAGTATAGCTTGTTGATGCCATACATCCATGTGCCATACTTCTGCTGGTAATACTCCAAGGGCTTCAACAGCCTAATCATCGCGACACCGCATTCATGCTTCAGTGGTTCCATCTCTTTCTCTTTATGCTTGGTTATCCTTTTGTCTTGTTATTCCACGGTAACTGACTTCGCCAAGTTCCTGGGCTGATCCACGTCCTTGCCCTTGCAGACAGCTATATGATAGGCCAACAATTGCAAGGGGACAGTGGCTATCAGCGGCTCCAGGCACTCCAACGTGTCAGGCAGTTCTATCACCTCATCGGCTATCTTGCTGATGGTCTCGTCGCCCTTGGTGACCAGGGCTATCACCTTGCCCTTGCGAGCCTTGATTTCCTGTATGTTGGAGAGCACTTTCTCATACATGGCGTTGTGGGTGGCTATCACTACCACAGGCATATCGGAATCTATCAACGCGATGGGGCCGTGCTTCATCTCCGCGGCGGGATAGCCCTCGGCGTGGATATAGCTGATTTCCTTCAGCTTCAAGGCCCCCTCCAATGCCACGGGATAACTATATCCCCTCCCCAAGTAAAGGAAATTGTGGGCATAAGTGAAAGTACGGCTCAAGTCGGCTATCTTGTTGTTGAGTCCCAAGACCTCCTGAATCTTGGAAGGCACGTTCCAAAGTCCCTCAGCGATGGCCTGGTAGTCAGCCTCGGCGATGGTGCCTTTCTCCTTTCCGATAGCCAACGCCAACAACGTGAGCACGGTCACCTGGCCAGTGAAGGCCTTGGTGCTGGCTACGCCAATTTCCGGACCCACATGGATATAGGTGCCCGTATCTGTGGCACGGGCTATGCTGGAGGCGATGGCGTTGCAGACACCATAAATGAAAGCGCCATTGCGCTTGGCCAATTCCACTGCCGCCAAAGTGTCAGCGGTCTCACCACTCTGCGAAATGGCTATGATCACATCATCGGAGGTGACTACAGGATTGCGATAACGGAACTCACTGGCATACTCCACTTCCACGGGTATGCGGCAGTAGCTCTCTATGAGCTGCTTGCCTATCAGGCCAGCGTGCCAAGAAGTCCCGCAAGCCACGATAATGAAACGCTTGGCGTTCACCAGCCTGTCACGATAATCCGTGATGGCACTCAAGACCACATCCATGCCATTGGGCGTAGAAACCACCCTGCCTCTCATGCAGTTTGTAAGACATTCCGGCTGCTCAAATATCTCCTTGAGCATGAAGTGGGGAAAACCGCCTTTCTCTATCTGGCCTAAGTCAAGGTCTACGGTCTGCACCTCAGGACTGAGCTTCACGTTGAGTATATTCACCACCTTGAGCTCCTCACCTTGTCTCATCACGGCGATGTTTCCATCTTCAAGGTACACAACTTTGTCAGTGTACTCTATGATGGGGCTGGCATCTGAGCCTAGGAAAAATTCCCCGTCGCCAATACCCACCACGAGGGGACTCTGCTTGCGAGCGGCGATAATCTGGCGGGGCTCGCGCTTGTCAATGACAGCGATGGCGTAAGCGCCTATCACCTGGCGCAAGGCCACTTGCACGCTGGTGAGCAGGTCGAGGCCTTTTCTCACCTGAATGTATTCTATCAGCTGCACAAGTACCTCGGTGTCGGTATCGCTCTCGAAACGCACGCCTTTCGCCATCAAGTTGCGCTTGATGGCGGCATAATTCTCTATGATACCATTGTGGACGATAACCAAGTTGTGAGAGGAGGAATAATGGGGATGGGCATTGCGGGAAGACGGCTCACCATGGGTGGCCCAGCGGGTGTGGGCGATGCCCACGCGGCCCGACACGTCTTTATCCTCGCAGCAGGCCTCCAGGTCGGAGACTTTGCCCTTGGTCTTGTAAACGCTCAAGTTGCCATTGTCATTGACCAAGGCCACGCCCGCGGAATCGTAGCCCCTGTATTCCAGTCTCTTGAGTCCTTTCAGCAATATGGGGAAGGCTTCTCTCTTCCCCAGGTATCCTACTATGCCACACATGCACCTTTATATATTATATATATATATGTATTGTATCGTGAAGGATTATCTGCTTGCCATACCCTCCGGGCTTTTCCCTTACTTCAATATATTCACCACGAGGGCCGCCACGGAAGTGAGTATGCTGGCAAACGAGAACCACAGTTGAGTAGCCTGGCCGATGGAGGCGTTTTGCGTCTTCACGGAGTTTGGCTCCACGTAGAGTATGTCGTTTTGCTGCAAGTAGTAGTAAGGAGAGTTGATGATATTGGCATCATTGAGGTTCAGGCGGTATATATGCTTCTCGCCCTGCGCGTCCTCACGAATGAGCATCACGTTCTCGCGCTTGCCGTATACCGTCAAGTCGCCACATTGGGCCAGTGCCTCTATCACGCTCATCTTCTCCGTAGGCACGGAGACTACGCCAGGCCGAGCCACTTCACCCGTCACGGTCACCCTGTAACTAGCCATTCGCACGGTCACGATAGGATTTTCCTCTTTTGCCATATAAGGAGCTATTTTCTCCCTTATCAAGGCCTCGCACTCAGTCTTCGTGAGCCCGCCCACATGCAAGCTACCTACCACGGGGAAGTCTATGCGCCCTTGGTTGTCCACCAGGTAAGTCTGCAAGTTACCACCACCAGTGGAAATCTGCCCATTGGTGCCCAACGTCTGGGAAACAGCGAGGTTAAAGGGTTTAGCCGCTTCCGGATCTGTCGTGTTGACGGTAATGGTCAACTGGTCCTTGGGCATGATTTTCGCGTCATACAACATCTTGGAAGCCGCCAGGCTGATGGAATCGGCGTTTTGGAAATAGGCTACGTTCTTGGAGCTTGCACAACTTCCGAGTATCAACACAACAGACACTGCCGCCAAGAGCGTGGGGAAAAACTTCTTCATCGCAATAAATAATATAGTTTATATTTTGCGCGAAGTTAGCGTTATTTTTCGAATACTGCAAATTTTAGAATGGATAATTGCCTTTTAAGGTATACGAATTTCCACGCACATCCGCCCGAGAAGAGACGCGACACGGCAACCTGGCAAGAGACGCGGCGCGGCATGACGCGAGCGGCAAGCTCATCGACAAGTCAGACGAGGCGGCCAAAAAACTGGCAAGAAAGGGATTCCGGGTGTATCTAGACAGCGAGAAGAGCGACAAGTTCAAGGCTTCCACTCCTGACGGAAAGATAGAGAAGTTTGCGATGGACGTAAAGACAATAGGCAAAACCGGGAGGTACATCATAAAGTCAACATTGGAGAAAGCTTCCAGGCAAGGAGCGCGCGCCGTTGTGTTGATGCAGGGTACAAAGAAGATGACGAGGCAATACGTGGAAAGACAAATATCATTGTTCCAACAAAAGTCACCCAAAAGGGCCAGAGATAAGATGGAGTATGTGATAGTGGTTGGGGCAAGCGGGAACGTACACCGCCATAAACTAAAATGAGCAGCACAGGTATGCCCGTCTGCTCCGGTGGCGCACCCTTTCGGCGAATACAAATAGTTATCATACACCCACTTGTTGTGCCCACGACGCGAATATCGAACAATAATTGGATATGCAATCATGTTCAACAAAAAAAACTTGAAATCATGGCCAAGACATCGGGTGGCGTTCGCACATACAGGCAGGGCAGCTCCACCTACCTCAAACGACAGGCGGAAGTGGAAGCCATGCGGGCCAGCGGCAAGTATTCCAGTATTGAGATGAGCAAAGGCGGAGGGTATGTCGCCATCGAGAAGAGCACCGCCCGCCACATGCCCGAAGAGCTGGAAGCGGCTCGTATACTCGCGGATAAGGGGTACAAGGTGATATTGAAGGATGAAGCTACAGGCTTGCATGGAGTAAAAACACCCGACGGGTATTTATTCAATGCGTCGTTTGAGCAGAGGACACCGACAAAGGACGGCGCGAACACGATACGGAATGCCTTGTTTCACGCAAGGGATAAAAAAGCAGATGCGGCACTGATTTACTCTAAAGGTCATACGTTCTCGAAAGAATCAACTGAAAAAGGTATAAGGCTTTTTGAAGATGCAAGTCCCTATAGATTTAAGAATATAATAATTGTGTCGGACAATGGGCATATACACCGATATAGACATAATAAATAAAAAAGCACGCGCGGTAGTTCGAGCGTGCTGTCAGGGAGAGCAATGTCATACAACATCATCAGACGGGGGACACCCTTGCTCCGACCCGTGCATCCTACAAATGCAAAGGTACGAATAATAATTCAAAAACAAGAAAGAAAATGAAAATATTAGTCAGAAATTACACGCATACGGCAAAGATATGGCTTGATTTGCCAGCAATCCCCGAAAAGGGAGAATATTTGGAGTTCTCTTTATTAGAAGGTATGGACGGACTTTCTCCCAAAGAAAAGAAGCTGGCAGAAGAAAGCTCGGCGTTCATTGATGACGACAACGAAGAGAACGAATGCGGAAATCCCGTGTATGTCGTCACCAACCGGACATTCTTCAACAATGGCGTCGTCGAGTTGATATTGAGAATGGAAGAATTGGCGTGAAAACAAGCGTTAAACAAGCGTTTTGGCAGGAGAATTTGAACATATAAAAGGCAAAGGCAACCGCTTCACCAGTGACAACCAGCCCACTAATCGCGGCCGGAAGCCCAAGATGTACACCATCGCCAAGAAATCGTACGGCATCACGTTGGACGAGTTCAAGGAGGTGGTGAACTACCTTTGGCAGCTGCCCAAGGACGAGGTGAAAAAGATAGCGGAAAAGGACGACACCCCATCTGGATGGCCAACGTGTGCCGCTCGCTCTACAAGGACACGACGAAGGGAGTGATGAACACCCTGCGGGAGCTCGTGCAGCTGATGTTCGGAAAGGAACTGACCACGAAGATAGACGTTACCACCAACGGGAAGGACATCAGACAGCAAATAAGAATGGAAGATACTACTTGTATTCAGTTGTTGACAAATAAAAGGCCAACCCACATTGCCGGGCTAACTGCCGGTGGGGGTTGGCAAGATAATGAATCCGTCTCACTGCGAGACTTTCGCCTGAACCTTATAATCCATGACGCGCGAACGAGATTATTAGCCTCACCGTGGGGCGTGAATTGACATTCGGGCAAAGAATATGAGAATCGGCATTCACTACCTCACGGTTTAACAACCGACTATGTTGCAAAGATAGCGATAATATTCAAAAAAGCAATCATGTTCAACAAAAAAACTTACGATTATGGCTAAAACAAGTGGAGGAGTAAGAGGGGGGGGAGGGAACAAGAGAAGAAGAAATAGTTCAAGCACCGGTAAAACAGAGAAAGGATATACTAAGAAGATGCGTAAAAATATCCTCAGTATGGAATCGCGTTACAGGAATAATAAAGATGAAACCTTACATGTGTATGGCTCTTCCGGAAACATCATAACATCTTTTGGAGGTAAAGGGGCGGAAGTCCGATTCAATTCAAAGGGGATACCGGAAAACACCATATTAACGCATAATCATCCGCATTCTATCGGCGCAAGCGAAATAACGCGAATTGGAAACTCATTCTCAAAGCAGGATATTCCTCGTCTCCACGACTGGGGATGCGTGTTGTTGCCGCCTTGCGGTAATATTCCTGGCGACATTCAATACTGCTCCTCTTGCAAGCCAGTACTACTGCAAGTCCAGTACCAGCTAGCTGAAACCGCAGTACCAGCTAATTGAAACTCCAGTACCAGCTAGCTGAAACTCCAGTACCACTTAGCTGGCACTGAAAAGGATACTGTACTTCCAACAACATGGAGCTGTATATGTCGCGGCATCTTTATAACTTTTCGTCGAACTCATGCGATAAACAAGTTGTTTTCCCAGACGAAACAACTTGTTTTGAGACCCAAGCTACCAGGGGCGGTAGTTCACGCCCTCGTCATAAACGTCTATGCCTTCAATATTCTTGGTAGCTCTGACCACGCGAATGGTGACAGGCAAGGCTATCACCTCATAAAGGGTTTTGAGGATAATCTGGGAAAGGATGAGCGGCACCATCTCTCCCGCGGGTATCACTCCCCAAAAAGCGACAGGGAAAAAGACAAGCGAGTCGGCCGACTCGCCAAAGACAGTGCTGGCAATGGCTCGTAATGAGAAATGACGGCCACGGGAGCGCAACTTCATGCGACTCATCACATAAGCATTGATGAAAGAGCCAACCAAGAAGGCCATGAAAGAGGCGAATGCTATACGTGGCGCCAAGCCGAAAACAGCGTGGAATCCCTCTTCCCCCTCCCAATATGGAGCCGCGGGAAGAACGTCGGCTACCGTCCCGAAGAACACGAACAGAAAGTTCATGGCAAAGCCCATCCAAATCAACAACTTCGCCTTGGCATACCCCCACACCTCGCAGACCGTGTCATTAATGATATAGGAAAGCGGGAACACCAGCAGTCCCCCAGTAATACTGAGCGGACCAATGGCTATTTGCTTGGTCTCAAGAACATTGGCTGTAATGAGGCAAACGCAAAACAAAATGCCAAGAAGCATAAAAAGCGTACTGACACGCTGGTGTAATGATTGTATCACAGGATATACATGTTTAATTATCAATCAAATCTGAAAACATTATCATTCATCGAGGCAATGAAGCCAAGTAGAGCGCGGCCATCTCCGCACATCGCTCGCCATCGATAGCGGCAGAAACGATACCTCCCGCATAACCCGCCCCCTCGCCACAAGGAAACAATCCTTGGAAGGCGACGTGGCTGAGCGTGGAAGGGTCTCGGGGCAATCTCACGGGGGAGGAGGTGCGTGTCTCGATGGCTATCAACGTGGCCTCATTGGTAAGGAAGCCTCGTGCGTCATGCCCAAAGACACGGAATGCCTCTCGCAAACGGCTTGCTATAAAACCAGGCATCCAAAAATGTAGCGGACTGCTCACCAGTCCTGGGGCATAACTGCTTTGAGGCAGGTCATAGCTCAATTTGCCGTCCACGAAATCTCCCATGCGCTGGGCAGGTGCGGCTTGTCGCATACCCGCCTGCATCCAGCAATCATGTTCCAATGCCTCTTGCAGCTTCATCACACGCAAAGGATCGTCCGTGGCACATTCCACAACGCCCATGGCAGCAACGTCGTCAGGCTCCACTTGTACCACCATGCCGCTATTGCTCCACGCTGTCCCACGATTGCTGGGGCTCATGCCGTTTACCACCACCTGCCGGGATCCCGTGGCCGAAGGTATCACGAAACCACCAGGGCACATGCAGAAACTATACACGCCGCGGCCTTCCACTTGGGTGACGAAACTGTACTCGGCCGCAGGCAAATACTTTCCCCTGCCCTCCTTGTTATGGTATTGTATCTGGTCTATCAACTTCGAGGGGTGCTCCAGCCTCACGCCCACGGCGATGCCCTTGGCCTCCAACGCCACTCCCGCGCCTAAAAGATAGCGATAAACATCACGTGCGGAGTGACCTGTAGCCAACACCACCGGGCCTTTGTATACCCGTTGCTCTCCCGTGGACAGGCAAGAAGCCTCTACGCCCACCACGCTGTCTTTCTCTATCAGCAGCGAGGTCATCAGCGTTTGGTGCCTCACCTCTCCACCACACTTCAATATAGTATGGCGCATGGCCTCTATCACGCGGGGCAACTTATCGGTGCCTATATGCGGATGGGCATCCACCAAGATGTCCGTAGAAGCGCCATGCTGACAAAAGACGTTGAGAATCTTCTCCACGTTTCCACGCTTCTTGCTACGGGTATAGAGCTTTCCGTCCGAGTACGCGCCCGCGCCACCCTCTCCGAAACAATAGTTGCTCTCCGGGTTCACTCGTTGTTCCTTGGCGACAAGGGCAAGATCCTTCTTCCGCTCACGCACGTCTTTCCCCCGTTCCAAGACAATGGGACGCACCCCCAACTCTATCAACCGTAAAGCGGCGAACAGACCTGCCGGTCCCTCTCCCACCACGATGACGTTACGGGCGCCGCTCACATCGGGATAGTTTACAGGCTGATAAGCCAACTCGGGCGCAGGTTCATTGATGTAGGCTCTCACCTTGAGGTTCACCACCACCCGGCGTCCCCGTGCGTCTATGCTCCTACGCAATATCCTAAGGGCGTTGATGGTACGGACATCCATTCCACGCTCCTTGGCCACACATCTTTTCACTTGCTCTATGTCTGCCGCCTGCGCCGGGGCCAACCTCAACTGATATTCCTCTACCATCTCGCTAACTATATAATTGATGTACTTTCCTCGGTGACGAATGCCATGAAAATCAGCCCATGCGGGCAATTTTTTCGCGAAATTAATCATTTTCCTTATAAAACGCTTGCGGTTGCGCGCTTTTTTCGTATTTTCGCGATTAAGTTTTGTCTCGGCCCCACTTGTTTTGGGGGAGGCATTGCATTACTAAACAACAACGAAAATGAAAGTATTGAAATTTGGCGGAACATCTGTGGGTTCCGTGCAGAGCATTCTGAGCCTGAAACGAATAGTGGAAAATGAGGCCAAGCGCCAACCTGTCATCGTGGTGGTAAGTGCCCTGAGCGGCATCACCGACAAACTTATCAGCACCGCGATGACCGCCTTGAGGCACGACGACCATTGGAAACGGGAATTTGACGCCATGGTCGACCGCCATCACAAGATGATAGACACTATCATCACCGACAACAAGAAAAGAGAAGATCTTTTCAATCGAGTCGACTCCCTGTTCGAGCAACTACGCAGCATTTATTACGGTGTCTATCTGATACATGACCTGAGCCAAAAGACCCAGGACACCATCGTCAGTTATGGCGAGCGGCTTTCCAGCAACATCGTGGCCACGCTCATAGGCGGTGCCAAGTGGTTTGACGCACGCAAGTTCATCAAGACCGAGCGCAAGAACAACAAACACACACTGGACAGCGAGCTGACCGCCAAGTTAGTGCGGGACGCATTCAGTGACATGCCTCGCGTATCCTTGGTGCCAGGCTTCATCAGCCGTGACCGGGACACTGACGAAATAACTAATCTAGGAAGAGGCGGCAGCGACTACACCGCGGCCATATTGGCGGCCGCCCTCAACGCGGAAGTGTTGGAGATATGGACAGACGTAGACGGGTTCATGACCGCTGACCCCCGGGTCATCAAGACAGCCTATACCATCAACGAATTGAGCTACATAGAGGCCATGGAGCTATGCAATTTCGGTGCCAAGGTTATCTATCCCCCCACCATATACCCTGTATGCGTGAAGAATATTCCCATATTGGTGAAGAACACTTTCAACCCCGAAAAGCCCGGAACCATTATTAAACAAAAAGTAGCTGCCGACACGAAGCCCATCAAAGGCATCTCCTCCATCAAGGGCACCTCGCTCATCACCGTGACAGGACTCTCGATGGTGGGCGTGATAGGTGTTAACAGGCGAATCTTTTCCGCTTTGGCAAACCACGGCATCTCCGTGTTCATGGTGTCGCAAGCGTCATCTGAGAATTCCACTTCCATTGGCGTAAGGGAAGAAGACGCGCAAGCAGCCGCCAAAGTACTCAACGAAGAGTTCGCCGCCGAGATAGAAGACGGAGCCATGTTCCCCATGCATGTGGAAGACGGACTGGCTACCATCGCCATCGTGGGTGAGAACATGAAACACGCCGCAGGTATAGCGGGCAAGCTTTTCGGCACATTGGGCCGCAGTGGCATCAGCGTGATAGCCTGCGCCCAAGGAGCCTCTGAGACCAATATCTCCTTCGTGGTGAAAGCGGATTACCTGCGCAAGAGCCTCAACGTCATCCACGACTCGTTCTTTCTATCGGAATACAAAGTGCTCAACCTCTTCATTTGCGGCGTGGGCACCGTAGGCGGCAAACTGATAGAGCAAATCCAGAAACAATACGAAGAACTGAAGGAGCGCAACCGGCTGAAGCTAAACGTCGTTGGCATAGCCTCCTCCACCAAGGCCATCTTTAACCGTGACGGCATAGACCTCTCCACCTACAAGGCGCAACTGGCCAATAGTTCTCCCAACACTTCGCAACAGTTGCGAGAAGGCGTACTCAAGATGAATATTTTCAATAGCGTGTTCGTGGACTGTACCGCCTCAAAGGAAATAGCAGACCTCTACCAACAGTTCCTGGAACACAACATCTCCGTGATAGCCGCCAACAAGATAGCCGCCTCGGGCAAGTACGAAGCCTACGTCAAATTGCGACAAACGGCCGTCGACAGGGGCGTGAAGTTCAGGTATGAAACCAATGTAGGCGCAGGCCTACCCATCATTGGCACTATCAACGACCTGCGCAACTCCGGCGACCACATCCTGAAAATAGAGGCCGTGCTTAGCGGCACGCTCAATTTCATATTCAACGAGATATCCGCCACCACGCCTTTCTCGGCCACAGTGAGGAAAGCAAAGGAGATGGGATACAGCGAACCCGACCCCAGGATAGACCTCAGCGGCAGCGACGTGATACGCAAGCTGGTCATCCTCAGCCGCGAGGCGGGCTACCATGTGGAGCAAGACGACGTGGAGAAGCACTTGTTCGTGCCCGATTCCTACTTTTCCGGTAGCCTGGATGATTTTTGGAAACGACTGCCCGAGCTAGACGCTGACTTCGAAAAACGACGCCAACAACTGGAAGCAGAAGGGAAACGCTGGCGATTCGTAGCCACCATGGAGGGTGGAAAAACCTGCGTAGCCCTGCAGGCTGTGGGCAAAGAACATCCCTTCTACAAGTTGGAAGGCAGCAACAACATCGTAATGCTCACCACCGAGCGGTACAAGGAATACCCCATGCTCATACAGGGTTATGGCGCGGGAGCCTCGGTGACCGCCGCCGGCGTATTCGCCAACATCATGTCCATTGCCAACGTGTAACCCTTAACACAGCAGACCGCTTATGAAACACATTATCATCTTGGGCGATGGCATGGCCGACCACCGTGTGGAGCGGCTTGGCGACAAGACCCTGTTACAATTTGCCCACACACCCTATATGGACTTGTTGGCCAAGAACGGCAAGACCGGCCGCCTGCACACCATCCCCCAGGGATTCCATCCTGGCAGCGAGGTGGCCAACACCGCCATCTTGGGTTACGACCTCAATAAAGTATACGAGGGCCGCGGCCCTCTAGAGGCCGCTTCCATAGGCTACGAGATGCAGCCGGAGGACATGGCCATGCGCTGCAACATCATTACCCTCCTCGACGGCAAAATACACAACCACCACGGCGGACATCTAACGACTGAACAAGGAGACCTGCTCATCCAATATCTCAACAAGAACCTGGGCAATGGGCAAGTCAGGTTTATCACGGGCATACAATACCGCCACCTACTGGTCATCAAGCACGCCAGCAAGCACGTGGTTTGCGCCCCGCCGCATGACCATCCTGGAGAAGAATGGAAACCGCTGCTGGTGAAACCCGAGCCTAACGCACCTGGAGAAGAAGGACGCATGGGCGCCGCGGAGACCGCCGAGCTTATCAACCACCTGATACTCCGCTCCCAAGAATTGCTGGCCGACCACCCCTTTAACCAAGGCCGACATGCCCCCGCCAACTCCATCTGGCCATGGAGCGGGGGTTATCGCCCCTCCATGTCAACCCTCTCCGACATGTTCCCTGCAGTCCGCTCGGGCAGCGTTATCAGTGCCGTTGACCTCATCAGGGGCATTGGGCACTACGCCGGGCTGGACATCATCAAGGTGCCTGGCGCAACGGGGCTGGCAGACACCAACTACGAGGGAAAAGTAGAGGCCGCCCTCGAAGCCTTGCGCCATCAAGATTTCGTGTTCCTGCATATCGAGGCCAGTGACGAGGCGGGGCACGACGGCGACTTGGAACTGAAGCTGAGAACCATCGAGAATCTTGACAGCAGGGCCGTGAAGCCCATTTACGAAGCCGTCAGCCAATGGGATGAGCCAGTATGCGTTGCCGTGATGCCCGACCATCCCACGCCCGTGGAGTTGCGCACCCATGTAGATGAGCCAGTGCCTTTCCTTATCTGGCATCCTGGCATCCAACCAGACAGTGTCACGCACTATGACGAAGAAAGCTGCGCAAGCGGTGAATACGGACTGCTGGAGCTGAATGAATTCATGCGCGCCTTCATGAGCCTATGAATATAATCTTACCCGCAATAAACAAAAGAGCATAAAAAATGAAATACTATTCCACCAATCACGAGGCACCTATCTCCTCTCTCCACAAAGCCGTGGTGAAAGGCTTGGCGGAAGACAAAGGCCTCTATATGCCAGAACGCATCAAGAAACTGCCCAAAGAATTTTTCGACCGCATAGAGCGACTGTCAGCGCAAGAAATCGCTTGCCAGGTGGCCGACGCTTTCTTCGGCGAAGACGTGGAGGCGGAAGCCCTGCGCCAGATTGTTTGCGACACGCTGTCCTTTGGCCTGCCCGTCGTGCCCGTAGACGAACGTATCTACGCCCTGGAACTCTTCCACGGACCCACGCTCGCCTTCAAGGACGTGGGCGCCAGGTTTATGGCTCGCCTGCTACGCTACTTCCTGCGCCAGGAGGGAAGCCAGCCCGTCAACGTGCTCGTGGCTACTTCCGGGGACACAGGCTCTGCCGTAGCCAACGGATTCCTGGGCGTGGAGGGCATCCATGTGTATGTGCTCTACCCCAAAGGAAAGGTTAGCCAAATACAGGAATGCCAGTTCACCACCCTGGGGCAGAATATCACCGCCTTGGAAGTGGATGGCGTTTTCGACGATTGCCAAGCCCTGGTGAAATCCGCTTTCATGGACGAAGAGCTCAACCAGCATATGAAACTCACTTCCGCCAACTCCATCAACGTGGCCCGCTTCCTGCCCCAAGCCTTCTATTACTTCAATGCCTACGCCCGGCTCAAGGAACGGGGCGAGGCCGATAACCTGGTGGTCTGCGTGCCAAGTGGCAATTTCGGCAACATCACGGCAGGCATCTTCGGCTACATGATGGGGCTGCCCGTCAAACGATTTATAGCCGCCAACAACGCCAACGACATTTTCTATCAATACCTGCAAACTGGTGAATACCGCCCAAGGGCTAGCCGGCAGACCCTGGCCAACGCCATGGACGTGGGCGATCCCAGCAATTTCGCCCGCATATACGACCTCTTCGGAGGCAGCCACCAGCGCATCTGCCAATTGGTAAGCGGTGCCACCTATAGCGACGAGCGCATACGGGAAACCATGCGGGAGTGCTATACCCGAACGGGATATATCCTCGACCCCCACGGCGCATGCGGCTATCAAGCCTTGAGGGAAGGATTGAGAGAAGGCGAGACGGGCGTTTTCCTGGAGACAGCCCACCCCGCGAAGTTCAAGGAGAAGGTAGACACCATCATAGGGCAGGATATAGAGATACCCGAAAGGCTCGCCGCCTTCATGAAAGGCAAGAAACAAAGCGTCCACATGGCCAATGACTTCTCCACCTTCAAGCAATACTTGATGGCCCAGCCCTAGCCGCTACCCTAAATCATTAATTGACATAAAACATCAAAAAGGACTGTACCACAATCATTTGTGCGCAGTCCTTTTCTTTTGCGTTAACCAACAAAGGAAAATAAGTTGTTTTGCTCACGAAAATAAGTTGTTTTGCCGATGAAAACAAGTTAAATTGAAGAGCAAAATAACTTGTTTCGCAAACCCGCCTAATTCTTCCTCAAAAACATTCGAGAACAGCCCGCCGCTTACATGAAACAGAAATAATAGACAGCGACCAAAGCGGCGACCAAAATCAGCAAGACGAGCGTCTTCAACAAGCAGGTGGCTACTTTCTTAAGCACTATAATGCCCACGATGACAGCCACCAGCACAAACACGTAATATCCGAAATTCTCCATGACACAAATATTCGCGATTACTGAAACAACTTGAGGAACGGAGCGGGAACGGGCGTGGAAAACTCCATGCGCTCTCCCGTCACGGGATGATAAAAGCACAACACGTAAGCGTGAAGGCAGAGACGGTGGCACGGGTCATCACCATTGCCGTACTTCGGGTCACCGCAAACGGGATGCCCCATATCCGCGGTGTGGACACGTATCTGGTTTTTGCGTCCTGTCTCTAGCTGGAACTCCATGAGTGTATGGCTTTCGCCACGGCGCAATACCCTGTAGTGGGTGACAGCATACTTGCCGCCATTGTCCACGGGGCTGCTATAGGTAATGTATGCCTTATTATCCTTGAGCCAATTGGCCACGGTGCCCTGGTCGTCTCGCATCACGCCCGACACCACGGCCACGTAACGGCGGTCGTAGACCGTATGATGCCAATCCCGTTCCAAGTCCATGGCCGTTTGTTTGTCTTTGGCATATATCATCAAACCGCTGGTATCCCTGTCGAGGCGATGCACCACATGGGCTCGGACATGCTTGCCGCACTTCTGGAAATGGTCGTCCAGCACGCTCTTGACGTTGAGCGTGGAATGACCCGCCTGCATGCTGAGGATGCCCACGTTCTTTTCCACCACCACAAGATAAGGATCTTCATAAACTATTCGTACGTAGCGGTTGCGCAGTTCGTCGTCACGCTTGCGCTTGGAGACGCTGACCGTCATGCCAGGCTTGAGAGGAGCGTCAAACTGGGTCACCACCTTGCCGTTAACCAGCACGCCCCTTCCCTGCAAGGTAGCCTTCACCTTGGAACGGCTCTGTCCTTTTACGTTCTCCAGGAGCCACTCCAACAGCGAAGCCTCCCTTTCTACTTTGTAGACAACATATCGTTCTTGCCCCTCACTATAATCTGTTTTCCTCATACAAGGCGCGAAATTACAAAAATTCCAAGAAATATTCCATCACGCCAGCAACATTTTTCTCACGACAAAATTGGGCATATCCGTTTTTTTACTGGAAAGTCTTGGCGGATAGGCATTAATTTCGTAACTTCGCGGGCGAATTTTTAAGGTAATAAAGAAAACAATGATTACAGTAACGAACCTTGCCATCCAATTCGGGAAAAGAGTGCTCTACAAAGACGTGAACCTGAAGTTCACCAATGGAAACATCTATGGTGTCATTGGCGCCAACGGCGCGGGAAAGTCTACCCTATTGCGAGCTATCAGTGGAGAACTGGAACCCAACAAGGGAAGCGTGGAGTTAGGCCCAGGAGAACGCCTCTCCGTGCTGGAGCAGGACCACTTCAAGTATGACGAGGTGAGAGTAATAGACACCGTGCTGATGGGACACCAGCCCCTTTGGCAGAACATGAAGGAGCGCGAGGCGCTCTACGGCAAGGCGGAAATGACCGAGGAAGACGGTAACCGCGCCGCCGAACTGGAGGAAAAGTTCGCCGAGATGAACGGTTGGGAGGCGGAAAGCGACGCCGCTCAACTCTTGCAGAACTTGGGCGTGAAGGAGGAAGCCCACCAAAAACTGATGGGAGAGCTGAGCAACAACGAGAAAGTGCGCGTCATGCTGGCCAAGGCTCTCTTCGGAAACCCCGATAACCTGCTGCTCGACGAGCCCACCAACGACCTCGACCTGGACACCGTGGAGTGGCTGGAGGAATACCTGAGCAACCTGGAGCAGACCGTGCTCGTGGTCTCTCATGACCGCCACTTCCTGGATGCCGTCAGCACACAGACCGTGGACATAGACTTCGGAAAAGTGACCATGTTCGCCGGCAACTACTCTTTCTGGTACGAAAGTTCGCAATTAGCCCTGCGCCAAGCGCAAAACCAACGCATGAAAGCCGAGGAGAAACGCCGACAGCTGGAGGAATTCATACGCCGGTTCTCGGCCAACGTGGCCAAGAGCAAGCAGACAACTTCCAGGAAGAAGATGCTGGCCAAGCTGAACGTGGAAGAGATACGGCCCTCAAGCCGCAAATATCCTGGCATCATATTCCAGATGGAGCGTGAGCCCGGCAACCAGATACTGGAAGTGGAAGGCTTGAAAGCCGTGGACGATGACGGCACCGTGCTCTTCGACAACGTGAGCTTCAACGTGGAGAAGGGACAGAAAGTGGTGTTCCTCAGCCACAACCCCAAGGCCATGACCGCCCTCTTCGAGATTATCAACGGCAACAGGGAGGCACAGGCAGGCACCTATAAGTGGGGAGTCACCATCACAACGGCCTACCTGCCGCTGGACAACACGGTCTTCTTCCAGAGTGACCTGAACCTCGTGGACTGGCTTAGTCAATACGGCCCCGGCAACGAGGTGGTGATGAAAGGATTCCTGGGCAGGATGCTCTTCAGCGGCGAGGAAGTGTTGAAGAAGGTGAACGTGCTCTCGGGAGGCGAAAAGATGCGCTGCATGATAGCGCGCATGCAATTGCAAAACGCCAACTGCCTGATACTCGATACGCCTACCAACCACCTGGATCTGGAGAGCATACAGGCTTTCAACAACAACCTGATTGCGTTTAAGGGCAACGTGCTCTTCGCCAGCCACGACCATGAATTTATCAACACTGTGGCCAACCGTGTCATAGAGCTCACGCCTAAAGGTACCATCGACAAACTGATGACTTATGACGACTACATCTATGACGAGCAAATCAAAGAGCAGAAAGCCAAGATGTATGGTTTGGCATAATTTTTGCTTTTAGACTTACGAAAAACTTAATACCTAACGACTATGGCTACAGAAGAAAAGAACATCAATATCGAGGGCGAAGACTTGGAAAAACAACCCGAAATGAGCAACGAGGCACAACAGAACGCCAACGCCGAGGACAAAGAGCAGAATGGAACTGAGGCGAAAGCGGAAGACAACGCGGAGCCACAGCCCACAGAGCCAGACCCCGTGGAGACGCTGAAGCAGGAAAACGAGAAACTGAAAGACCAGCTACTGCGCCAAATGGCCGAGTTTGACAACTACAAGAAGCGTACCCTGAAAGAGAAAGCCGAACTGATATTAAACGGCGGCGAGCGCACCGTTGTGGCTATACTACCCGTGCTGGACGACTTCGAGCGTGCCTTGGCCGACAAGAGCGAAGACCCGAAAGCTATCAAGGAAGGCGTACAAATGATATACCATAAGTTTATCAAGTCACTTGAGACCTTGGGCGTGAAAAAGATCGAAACCGAAGGAAAGGATTTTGACGTGGATTTCCATGAGGCCGTGGCCATGGTACCAGGCATGGGAGACGACAAAAAAGGGAAGGTCATCGACTGCATGCAGACCGGATACATGATGAATGAAAGGGTAATCCGCCACGCCAAGGTGGCTGTAGGACAATAAAGCGACATGGCTAAGAGAGACTATTATGAGGTGCTGGGCGTGGCGAAAAACGCCAGCGAGGACGAAATCAAGAAAGCTTATCGCAAGATAGCCATCAAATATCACCCTGACCGCAACCCTGGCAACAAGGAAGCTGAAGAAAAATTCAAGGAAGCAGCCGAGGCGTACGACGTATTGCGTGACCCGCAGAAGCGCCAACAATATGATCAATTTGGCTTTGAGGGAGCACAAGGAGGGTTCGGAGGCTTCAGCGGTGGCGGCATGAACATGGATGATATCTTCTCCATGTTCGGCGACATCTTTGGCGGGCACTCTGGATTTGACAGTTTCTCAGGTTTCGGCAGAAGCAGGGGTGGACAACGCCCGCGCCACCGGGGCAACGACCTCAGGCTCAGGGTAAGAATCAACCTGCAAGAGGTGGCCAAGGGAGTGACAAAGAAATTTAACGTGCATAAGGATATCACCTGCCCACACTGCCACGGAACGGGTTGCGAGGGTGGCCACAGCCCAGAGACCTGTCCCACTTGCGGAGGCTCTGGCGTGACAATAAAGACCGCTCGCACCATGTTTGGAGCGATGCAGACACAAACCACCTGTCCACAATGTAACGGCGAGGGCGTGATTATCACCCACAAGTGTACCCATTGCAATGGACTTGGTGTCATCAAAGGAGACGAAGTGGTGGAGGTGAACATACCCGCAGGGGTAGCTGAGGGAATGGTCATTAACATCCCTGGCAAAGGCAACGCAGGCATTCACAACGGCATCAACGGAGACATACAAGTATTGATTTCGGAAGAAGAGAACGACACCTACGTTAGGGATGGACAGAACCTATATTACAACCTGCTGCTCGACTTCCCCACGGCCGCATTGGGCGGAGAAGTGGAAGTGCCTCTAATAGATGGCTCCACAACTACACTCAAGATAGAGCCTGGCACACAACCTGGCAAACAACTTCTCTTGAGAGGAAAAGGGTTGCCAGCCGTACAGGGCTATGGAAGGGGAACGGGAGATATCATCGTCAATACGAGTGTCTACGTGCCCAAGACGCTGAGCAAGGAGGAAAAAGAAGCGATAAAGTCGCTACGGGGCAGCGATAACCTCAAGGGCGACAAGACGGAAAGGAAATCCATCTTCGAGTCATTCTTCAAGAACATCTTCAAATAACAAGAGGCAAGAAGGCCTATGGATTACCAGGAAACCACGAAATACCTATTCACAAGCACCCCTGTTTTCGAACATGTGGGTGCTTCCGCTTATAAAGAAGGGCTAGGAAACACGCTCGCCTTAGACGAACACTTCGGCCATCCCCATCTTAGCTACCGCACAATCCACGTGGCAGGCACCAACGGCAAGGGTTCTTGCTCCCACACGCTGGCTGCCATTCTGCAAGCGCAAGGCTATAAAGTGGGACTCTACACCTCGCCCCACCTGGTGGACTTCAGGGAGCGAATCAGGGTGAATGGCAAATGCGTAAGCGAAGAATACGTGATAGACTTCGTGGAGAAAGAAAGAGTTTTCTTTGAGCCACTTCATCCCTCATTTTTTGAATTAACCACAGCCATGGCGTTCAAGTATTTCGCCGAGCAAAAGGTAGATATCGCCGTCGTGGAAGTGGGATTGGGCGGCAGACTGGACTGCACCAACATCATCAATCCACTGATTTCCGTCATCACCAACATCAGCCTAGACCACACGAAATTCCTGGGCAATACCCTGCGGCAAATAGCCCGCGAAAAGGCTGGCATCATCAAAGAGAGTATTCCCGTGGTAATAGGCGAGACTGTGGCGGAAACCCGTGAGGTATTTCTGTCTGAGGCAGAAGCCATGCACGCTCCCATTCATTTTGCCGAGGAGGAATACGCAACCCTCACTTCCAGAAGTCTGCCCGAAGGCGGTAGGCTATACCATATATATAATAAGGAATTCAGGGCGGAACTTGGCGGAGATTACCAAGAGCGAAACATGCGTACCATCCTCTCGTCCATAGACTTACTGCGCCAGCGGGGCGTTGATTGCAGTGAGCGGTCTTTCCTGGAAGGAATCAATCACGTTTGCGAGTTGACCGGCTTAATGGGCAGATGGCAAACCTTGAGACAAAAACCCAGGGTTATTTGCGATACGGGACACAATGTGGGGGCATGGACTTACCTCGCATCCCAACTGAAAACTCAATCATGCCAGCGGCTGCGCGTGATATTCGGCATGGTAGACGACAAGGACGTAGACACAGTGATGGACATGCTCCCCAAAGACGCAGCCTATTATTGGACACAAGCCAGCAGCCAACGGGCTATTCCTGTAGAAGCTATAGCCAAGAAAGGCGAACAAAGAAGGCTAAGGGGAAAAATCCACAAAAACGTAAGCGAAGCATACCAAGCCGCCCTGTCAGATTGCAACGAAGACGACCTCATATTCGTCGGCGGTTCGTCATACATAGTAGCAGACTTGCTAAGTATAAAGGTTTTTTGATTTTTTAAAGCTAATAGTTTGTAATACTCAGTTTTTTTCCGTTACTTTGCAAAGATAACCATGAGTAACGAATCTAAAACTTGATATTATGAACACCGAACCACAGAACATTTGCGGCTTGAAGCGTTCCAACTTCCAAGCCACAATCAATGGAAAACAAACCGACCTTTACATCCTCAAGAACAAACAAGGCAACGAGGTGGCCATCACCAATTATGGCGGAGCATTGGTAGCCATTATGGTACCCGACCGCAACGGCAACCTAGCCAATGTGGTGCAAGGGCACGACAACATACAGGATGTCATCAACTCCCCTGAGCCTTATTTGAGTACGCTCATCGGCCGTTATGGCAACCGCATCAAGGAAGGCAAGTTCACCCTGCACGGCAAGGAATACCAGCTAGCCATCAACAACGGCCCCAACGCGTTGCATGGCGGCCCCACGGGTTTTCACGCAAGGGTTTGGAACGCCATACAGATGAATGAGCAAACGCTAGCGCTCAACTATGTGAGCGCATACGGCGAGGAAGGATTCTCCGGAGAATTGAAGACCACGGTGGTCTATACCTTCAACAATGACAATGAACTGGTGATAGATTACCTGGCCACTACCAACAAGCAGACCATCATCAACCTGACCAATCACGGTTTCTTCTCATTGGCAGGCATCGCTGACCCAACGCCCACCATAGACAACCTCATATGCGAAATCAACGCAGATTTCTTCATCCCCATTGACAATACTTCCATCCCTACGGGAGAAATACTGAAAGTGGAAGGAACGCCTTTCGACTTCCGCACGCCAAAACCCGTTGGCCAGGACATCGACGCTGATGACGAGCAAATAAAGAACGGAAGCGGCTATGACCACTGTTTCGTGCTCAACAAAAAAGAGCCTGGAGAATTGTCTTTCGCCGCAAAGATAACCGAGCCCGTGAGTGGCAGAACCATGGAAGTATATACCACGGAGCCAGGCGTACAGCTCTACACCGACAACTGGGCCACGGGATACAAGGGACAGAACGGAGCAACCTTCCCACGCCGCAGCGGCATTTGCTTCGAGGCGCAACACTTCCCCGACAGCCCCAACCGCCCGTATTTCCCACCCGTGGTATTGAAACCAGGCGAGCAATACAAACAAAAGACCATCTACAAGTTTGGCGTGGAGCGTTGATCGTTCCACTCATCGTCCTACATACAAGTTTCTAGCATTATGGGGAATAGTAAAAACAACAGTAACATCATCGCCATCATCACGATGATGTTCATCTATGCGATGATTTCTTTTGTCACCAACCTGGCCGCCCCGCTGGGAGTCATCTGGAAAAACCAACCCGAGATAGGAGGCAGCAACCTGCTGGGCATGATGGGTAACTTCATGAACTTCTTCGCCTACCTGTTCATGGGCATCCCCGCAGGAAAATTACTCACCAAGATAGGCTACAAAAAGACCGCCATGCTGGGCATCGGGACAGGATTCGTGGGTGTGCTCATACAATACCTCTCCAGTTTTCCGCAGGGCATGACGGGCTTTTACGTCTACCTGCTGGGAGCGTTCGTGTCCGGTTTCTGCGTTTGCCTGCTCAACACCGTTGTCAATCCCATGCTCAATCTGCTGGGAGGCGGTGGCAACCGAGGCAACCAACTCAACCTCATTGGCGGCACGCTGAATTCCTTGGCGGGAACATTGACACCCATGCTCGTAGGAGCTTTGGTGGGAACAGTCACCACCAGCACCCAGATGGCTGATGTAAACCTGGTACTCTACATCGCCATGGGCGTATTCGCAGGTGCTTTTGTCATCCTGGGCTTCATCCCCATCCAGGATCCTGAAATGGGCAAGACCACCGCGGACACCGTGTTTGAGCACAGTCCCTGGGCTTTCCGCCATTGCACGTTGGGCGTAATAGCCATCTTTGTCTATGTGGGTGTGGAGATAGGCTTGCCCGGTACGCTGAATTTCTATCTTTCCGACACCACCTCTAAGGGTGGATGGGCACAGCCAGAGTCCGTGGCTAACGCCGCCGCTATTGGTGGTTTCGTGGCAGGCACCTATTGGCTATTGATGCTGGTAGGCCGATTCATCGCCGGATTCATAGCGGACAAGATATCGTCACGCACCATGATGCTTTGCACCAATGCCGTGGGCATGGTCTTGATAATAGCCGCCATGCTGGCCCCAAAGTCTATCACCGTCGACATGCCTTTGTTCACTGGTTCTTCCTTTGACATGACCATGGTGCCCGTCAGCGCATTGCTCATCGTGCTCTGCGGCCTTTGCACCTCCATCATGTGGGCCTCCATCTTCAACCTGGCCACTGAGGGATTGGGCAAATACACCGCCCAAGCCTCGGGCATCTTCATGATGATGGTGGTAGGAGGAGGCGTGCTGCCTTTGATACAAAACTACATTGCCGATAAGGCTGGCTACATGGTCAGCTACGTGATACCCCTACTGGCCATGGCCTACATGTTCTATTACGCCCTCATCGGCTACAAGAACGTGAACAAGGACATCCCCGTGGATTGAACCCCAACAACAAATTATATCAACCACCCATAGTAAGTAATAAGCACCTAAAAGCAAGAACATCATGGACATAGAATATGTAAGAAGCCGTTTCGTGAAACATTTCGACGGCAAGACGGGCAATATCTACATGTCGCCCGGACGCATTAATCTCATCGGCGAGCATACAGACTACAACGGGGGATTCGTATTTCCTGGAGCGGTAGACAAGGGCATCATGGCCGAGGTGCGCCCCAATGGGCTCAATACGGTGATGCTTTACTCCATCGACCTGAAAGACCGCGTGGAATTCAAGGTGGACGATCCCGAAGGCCCCCGCACTACTTGGGCACGCTATATCTATGGCATCGTGCAAGAAATGAAGGCCCTGGGTGTGGACGTGAAGGGATTCAACGCCGCCTTCTATGGCGACGTGCCCCTGGGAGCGGGCATGTCCTCTTCTGCCGCGCTGGAGAGTTGCTTCGCCTACGCGCTGAACGACCTCTTCGGCGACAACAAGGTCTCCAAGTGGGACATGGCACTTGCCGGGCAAGCGACAGAGCACAAGTACGTGGGCGTAAACTGCGGTATCATGGATCAGTTTGCCAGTGTCTTCGGACAGGAAGGAAAACTGATGCGCCTGGACTGCCGTAGCCGCGAGTTCGAGTACTTCCCTTTCAATCCGCAGGGCTACAAGCTCTTCCTGGTGAACTCCAAGGTGAAGCACGAACTGGTAGGCTCCCCCTATAACGACCGCCGCAAGAGTTGCGAAAACGTGGTGAAACACATCGCCGCCAAGCACCCTGAAGCAACGTTCGATACCCTGCGTGACTGCACGTGGGAACAGCTGGAGGAAGTAAGGGCAGAAGTTGGCGAAGAGGATTACACGCGCGCCCACTTCGTGCTGGGAGAAAAAGACCGCGTGTTGGCGGTCTGCGATGCCCTGCAAAAAGGCGACTATGAGACAGTGGGACAGAAAATGTATGAGACCCACGAAGGTTTGAGCAAGGAATATGAAGTAAGCTGTGAGGAGCTGGACTTCCTGGCAGACTTGGCAAAGGCCAGTGGCGTGACTGGCAGCCGCATCATGGGAGGCGGTTTCGGTGGCTGCACCATCAACCTGGCCAAGAACGGGATATACGATAAATTCGTGACCGAAGTCAAGGAGAAGTTCACAGCCAAGTTTGGACACGCCCCCGAGATTTACGACGTAGTCATCTCGCAAGGCGCCCACAAGGTTTGTTAAACACGACCTGGGAAGTTGGACGTGCTCGAAATATGTCAACTGGCGCCAGCTAGGTCGCTTGCTGGATGATTATGTACCTTGAACGTAACGTAAATTATATTCTGTCCTGTGAGAAGGAATGGCTTTTTACCATAAAGGAAAGCCATTCCTTTTTTCTTGAACATAAATTCCACGAATGCCGCCAGACACGCCGCTTAACCCCAATCATTAGACCGCTCAAGGGCCTTTTCCCTTTCTTGCGTGCAGCTCTTTGGGCTTAAGCGTCACCGCGAGTCCTGCGACTCCGCATATCCGCCAAATAACATAAACCCGGCGAATTGCGTTTTTTCGCGTACCAAAACTATAGAGACGCGGCGCGACACGACAACTTGACAGGAGACTGCGCACGCCGCGTCTCTACAACGGGGGAGGCTTGTTGTCGCCGCCTCCCGGTAATATTCCTGGCGGCATCCAATACTGCTGCTCTTGAAAGTCAGTAGTACTCTCTCCCAGTACCAGCTAGTTGAAACTCCAGTACCAGCCAGTTGAAACTCCAGTACCAGTTAAGTGGTACTGAAAAGGATACTGGCTTCGTCTCCTCGGCTAGACAGTTGTAAAATGCCTTTTGAGGGCTTGCCCTATTCTGGCATTTTTGAAGAATTTTCGGTTAAATTCCTTGTGTATTATCCTCTGTATCCAGATTTTTTTGTACTTTTGAAGCGATTATGGATAATAGTACCGATTAGAAGATATTGAACGAAAGCGGAAAGATCGACAATGAGAACAGAACTACATACAAGGAGTATGCATTCCTGTCCGTCCGGGTCAGGAAACTTTTTTGTATGGCTTTTCTCGTGCCTTTCTTCAGTGGAGTTAAGTATTTTTAAGACAAATAATTTGCGTATTCGCAAGGGACTGTTGCCCCCCCGAAATTCATTATGTATCAATAAGTTACGCAGAAGCGTCACATCGTTGTGCCAGGCGGCATACGAAGCATTTTTTGTGCCCGTATGCCGCTTGTGCTGTTTCTATGTCCCGACAATGCCACATACAAATCAGTAAACCATCAAAACGTGGATAATACAATGAATATAATAAAGAAAACGATAACAGGCTTACTGCTCCTGTTTGCCCTACTGCCCCTCGCGGCGCAGGAACGGACGGACACGGTCTATACGTTCCGCTTCGTGACGGGCAATGACATGTTCTATGTGCCGTGGAACGGCAACGACAAGGAACTAGCACGGCTCGAAGCGTGCGTGGAACGGCTGAAGGAACGCATTTTCGCAGGAGAAATCCCCGTGCGTGTGGAGGGCTACTGCACTTCTCTGGGCAGCGAGGTCGACAACCTTACGATGGCAAAGATACGTTCCAACCGCGTGAAGTCGGAACTAATTACCCGTCAAGGCCTGACCGAAGCGTGCTTCATCACCCGTAACCACTCCGGGAGCGGCGACTACGTGACGGTACGCATCAGCGTGCCGAAAGAGGAGGCTGTGGCACAGAAGGACGAAAAGCCGCAGACCGGGCGGGAAGAAGAATCACGCTTTGTTGCAGAACAGATAAGGGCGGACAGCATGGTCGTGGTACATCCCGAAGCCGATGTTCCGGCAGAAACCACCGGGGCGGCTGCGGAAGAAACCTCCGGCACAGACAGCTACACGCTCTCCCTGCGTGCCAACCTGCTGCGCTGGGCTACCCTCACGCCCGACCTGGGCCTGGAGTGGCGCGTCAGTCCGTCATGGGGAATCCTCGTGAACGGCTCGTGGACCTCGCGGTCGTGGAACGACAAGAACCGCCGCTACGCCCTCTGGGAGGTCATGCCGGAAGTGCGCTGGTATATGGGCAAGGAGAAGCGCGGCTACCTCGGTGCGATGTACAAGGCCGGGCAGTTCAACTACAAGTTCTCCGCAACCGGCAAGCAGGGCGACCTGATGGGCGGCGGCATCACCGGCGGCTACCAACTCCGTCTGAACAAAGCCTTGTCGCTGGACTTCAATGTGGCCGTGGGCTGCCTGCACGCGGATTATGAGAAATACACGGTCATCGACGGCGTGCGGGTGCGCCGTGGAACGGAATCGAGAAACTGGTGGGGCCCGGTTAACGCGGGTGTCACACTTGTGTGGAAAATATATTAAAAAAGAAAATCATGAATATGTTCAGAAAGAAAAACAGCGGTTATTTGAAGAAGTGTGGCTTCCTGTCATACGGGTATAAACTTTTTGCAGTCCTCCTCCTTGCCTTCGGCATGGCAGCGTGCGACGACGACAACACGGTTCCCGAACCGGATCCGGAGCCGACCTCTACCTTCAAGCTGCACATCGGCGAGGGAAACATCGTGCCGATGGATTTGGGAGCCCCTGACAACTATCCTCCCGCATACATGGCGGTGCTGGTCATGGAGGATTTGCCTGCCGACGAGAAAATCATCTACGAGGGTAGTGTCTATTCAACCGAGAACCCGGAACCGGACTTGAGCGACTGCGTTTTCATTAATGACTATTCGGATTACGAGCCGTTCCTGAACTGGGACTGGGAGAAGGAGCCGCTGTACTGGCGCTGCCTGTACCTCCTCCATCCGCTGCCCGGCACGACGTATTACGTGCGGGGCTATGTGCAGACCGACAAGGCGGAGTACTATTCCAACACGGTTGAAATCCGCTCCAGCCTCACAGCACCGGTGGCGGAGAACCCCGACGCCTACGAGATACCCGTCATCTTCCACCTCTTTCCGGATGCCGAAGGCAACTATCCGGTCAAGGACTGGATGGTACAGGAACAGCTGGACTATGCCAATTATGTATATGGCAACTATTTCAACCTCCCCGGGCAGACAGAGACCGGCGTGCGCTTTGTGGCCGCCACCACCGCGCCCGACGGTACGCCGCTTGAAACACCGGGCATCGTCCACGAGAAGGAGGCCGTGGAGATAGATTACGAGAACGTCGAGCTTGACGACCAATATATATGGGACAATGAGCATGCGCTCAACGTGTGGGTCGCCCCAATCAACAATGTGTACGAGGACGAGTATAGCATATTCGCCGGGTTCTCGTTTTTCCCCTACTTCGATGAAAACGAGATGATGGAGGGATGCGAAACGCCGTACCAGCCCGGTGTTGTCTCAGGCATATTCCTAAATACCCGGGCGATGACGATGGCCAACGATGTGATGTCGTTCGCCCATGAGGCAGGACATTTCCTTGGATTGGAACATGTCTATATCGAGGGAGACGACTACTGCGAAGATACGCCTTGGTACGACCGGGACGCTTATCTGGAGGCCACGCAGGGCAACATCGAATATACGCGCACGGATGCCGCGACAGGAGAAATCTTCTTCTCCGACAACATCATGGATTACGAGTATGGCTTCATGGCCGGCATCACGCCCGACCAGGTGGAGCGCATCCAGTACACCCTGAAGCACGCCTACCTCATTCCGGGCGAGGCGGGCAAGGAAGATACGCCTGCGGTACGCTCCGCCGGGCAGCCGCACCGCTTCGGGGACAAGCCGGTACGGTAAACTGAAAAACATCCTGCGGATATGAAAACAAGAAAAAGGAAATATACGATAACGATTCTGGCGACGGCCCTGCTGTTCTCTTTGGGCGGATGCGTGAAGGACGACCTGCACGACACGCCGCATCCGGACAAGGGCGTAGTGGCAGTGTCAATCGACCTGCCGCAGGGCGCAAGCGGGGAAGACTATACGGTAGAGATTGACGGCACGACCGCCGACGGCCGTGAAGGACGCTACACCGTTTCCGACCCGCTGCCTCCCGGCGAGTACACCGTGCTGGCCTACAACACGCCGCAGGGGTTCACCGTGGCGGACGGCATCGCCCGTGTACGCAGGATGGACGGCACTCGCGCCCTCAGTGATTTTATAGACCCTATGCCCGACTACCTCTATTCGGGCATGGAGCGGATAACCGTCGTGGCGGACGACACTCTGCGCATGAACCTTGACGTGACACAACGGGTGCGCGACCTGCACATCGAACTGACCGTGACCGAGGGCGACCCGGAGCGCATCGCTGCCATAACGGGTACGCTCAGCGGCGTGGCGGAAGCATACGACTTGCGCAACGAAACGCTCTACGGCGAGGCGGTCAGCACACGACCTACGTTCACGCGCAGCGGTGACAAGGTGTCGGCAGACCTGCGTCTGCTGGGCATCATGGGTGATGCGCAAACGCTAAGCATCCTGCTGACTTTCAGCAACGGCGACACGCAGTCCATTGAGAGCGACCTGACGGAAGTCCTTGCCGGGTTCAACGGCAGTACCGAACCCTTTGCCTTGACAGGCAACTTGCGCACTCCCGTGGAGGGAGGCTTTGCCGGCAGCATAGACGGTTGGCAGCAGGCGGACGGAGGCAATGCGGACGCGCATTGATGGAGAGATTAGGAATAAAGAAATATAACCCCAAAATTACACAATTTAATAAGATGAAAGCAAAAATCATTTTCATGGCAACGCTGGCAGCCGCAGTGCTGACGGCGTGCAACAACGACGAGAACAACGTGATTGACACCGGGTCGTCCCAAGCCACGTTCACCGCTGCCATCGACGGACAGGTGAATACCCGCGCATTCGACCAGACATGGGAGGCAGGCGATGCCATCGGCATCAGCGGCACATCGGGCAGTACGACCTACACTAACGTACAGTACGTAACCACAGGTGGGAACGGCAACTTCACCGTAGGCACTCAGGGCAATGAAATCTACTATCAGGATGACAACTCCGTGACCTTTACCGCCTATTACCCGTGGGCCAACCTTGCAGCAGATGCAACTACCATTACCGCCGACACACGGGCGCAGGCTTCGCAAAGCGACTTCGACTTCCTTTGGTCGCGGCAGACGGGTAGCAAGGCAAGCCCCAACGTGCAGTTCCTTTTCGCGCACAAGATGGCGAAACTCGTGCTGACTATCCAGAAAGGCGATGACGTGAGCTATCAGGAAGTGCAGGATGCCGTGCTGTCGCTCAGAGGCTTCAAGTACAACGGCACGTTCAACGTGACGGACGGAACGGCAACCGCTACGGGTGACAACCTGACGGCAGACTGGACGTTTGCCGGGAACAGCACGGAAACAGGCTACAATGCACCTTTGTCAAAAGATGATGCAGCAGAAACCGTTTCCTACACGCTCATCCTCTTCCCGCAGGAGTTCAGTAGCCCGTTGCCCATCACGGCAACCCTTACGGGTATGCAGTCGTTCAGCGCGACGCTTGACTTCACTGCCGCCAATGTCGATGCCGGCGATACGGACGCGAAGAACGAATGGGTAGCCGGACGGCAGTATAACCTCAGCGTGACCCTGCACAAGACCGACATCACCGTGGACGGCTGCACCATCCAAGGATGGGATGAGGCAAACGGTGGTAACGTGAATGCCGACTGATTGCCTTGACTGGACGGAGACATAGCCTTGGCTGGACGGAAGCATCGCCTTGGCTGGACGAAGGCAAAACATAAAACAAACAAAGATTTTGAACAATAACCAAATATACAACGATAAAGATGAAAGGAACTAAGTATTTATTCCTCGCGGCAACCGCATTATCTTTCGCGGCTTGCAGCAGTGACGATGAGAACATGGGCGCAAATGATGGCCCAGTAGCGGCGCAAATCACCGCAGGCATCAACGACGTGCTGACACGTGCGTTCGGGCAATCATGGGAAGCCAACGATGCCATCGGCGTGTCGGTCTATACACCAACAGACGGAACACCCACGCTCACCCAATACACCAACATGCACTATGTTACCACCGCTGGCGACGGCAACTTCACGCACTCTGGCGGCTCGTCATCAGGCATCTTCTTCCAAGATGCGGACGAAACGGTATATTTCCGCGCTTACTATCCTTTTGATGAAGACAGTCAAGAAAACAACGGAGAAGTGACAATAACGGATGTAAGAACCGATAACCAAAGCGACCAAAAGAACTTCGACTTCATGTTCGCAATGGGTGCAACGGCAAGTAAGAACAGCCCCACTGTAAAATTCAACGACACGGATAATGGAACCACTGATGCCCGCTTCAAACACAGGATGACCCGCCTTGTGCTGAACATCACGACGGACACTGGGGCTGGCTTCACAGCCGACCAAGTGGCAAGCGGTACTTACACAATGAGTGGCATCAAGCACAACGGTACGTTCAACACGCAAAACGGAACAGCGGAAGCGACAGGAGATGCGACAGATAATTGGGTAATAACCGACTACATTACTTATGCTAATAACATCGGAACATGCAGCCTGATACTCTATCCGCAAACAGGAGCCAGCCTGACCTTTAGTGCTACCATCGATGGGCAGACCTACACGGGTACACTGACCCCTGCATTCGCTGCATCCACGTCTTACAGCTACGACATTTCCATTCAGAAGACAGGCTTGGTAATCAGTTCCGGCACAATACAAGATTGGACGAACGGTGAAGGTGATAAAATTGAAATCAACTGATTCCAGTGAAAAGAAACAACAGCCATCCCGTGCATCCTGCGCAAGCACGGAGATATGCCTGAACAAAAAGGTGTAGCTGGCGGTTTCGCAGCCGCCGGTGGCACAAATACAGAACATAAAAACATACATGTAATATGAACCGACTATCAGACTTGAAACGGATGATTCTCCTTTTGCTGGCAGGCATTCTATCCGCCTGTTCGCATGACGACCTTACCGAAACACGCCCTGCGGGAAACGGCGAGCCGTTGGTGCTGACTGCCGTCATGGCGGATGCGACAACAGGCACACGGGCGACCCCCGATAACAGTTGGACAGGCACGGAAACCGTCATTGTAGAGGTGATAGACAATTATGACGATACGACAACTCCCGACTGGACGCAAGCCAAGAGAGGAATTTACACAGCCAGTACCGATGGCAAACTGACCTTTACGAGCGGCACTCAATCTACTTGGCTAAGCGACAACGAGACCAAACTTGTCCGTGCCTGGCATTATGGCGACAACAGCGAAGAGCATCCCGACTCATGGTCTGTGCAAAGAAATCAAGGAACTGACGACAATTATGCGAATAGCGACTTGCTATTTGCGCAGGCAACAACCGTAAGCGGACGGCAGGAAATTGCCCTTAAATTCTACCATCAAGTGGCAAAAGTGGTGGTACATGTCCGCAATGTAGGTCCTGTGTACGGAAGTGATGACGTCAGTGTAACGATAGGATATATGAACAATATTGTTATGGACGGCACGGTGAGTACGGACAACATAAGCGAGAATTATCTCAACTGGACACCGGGAAGCACAAGAGGGTACATCACGGCTTACAACCTCGGTCCAAAACCTCTTGCATCCGACGAAAACGAAACTTCACTCGCCAGTTTTGCCGCACTCGTCATTCCGCAAACTTATAATGAAAGTTTGCTTCCTTATCTTGACATCAAAAATGGGCTCCGTAGCTATCCTTGTTATTCATCAACAGAAATTACTTGGGAAGCAGGCCATTCCTATACCTACGAGGTAACTATCATGGAAGAGAGCAGAGTGTTGGTTGAAAATATCACTGTAAGCGATTGGGGCAACGGTGGCAACTATGACTTGACAACCACCGAATAAACATTGAAATGGAAAGAAGCAAGAGAACATATAAACCTAAGTTCAACCCTAAAAACTGAAAGGACATGAAAGTATTGATTGACAACGGACACGGTTCTGACACTCCGGGGAAACGCTCTCCGGACGGACGTTTGAGAGAATATGCATACACCCGCGAAATAGCGGACAGATAAGAGGGTAAGCCCCTCCCCTACCCTCCCCGTGGGGAGGGAGAACAAGTTTACGCGTTCTTTGACAGGTTGGAAAACAAACGAAATAATGGGAAGTACATACAGATTTCGGATAAATTTCGTAATTTTGCCAAGTGACAAATTGAAATGAAGCTGATTATGGAACGAACTGTATTCAACAAAGCGCAATTGGAGATGCTCGACATCATGGCGAATGTCCGAAGCGATGAGGAACTGGATGCTCTGAAACATGCCGTATCCGAGTTTTACGCCCGCCGTGCCGACGAGGAAATGGAAAAGCTGTGGCAGTCCGGGCAATGGAATGAACAGACCTTGAAAGAACTGGGCAACGCACATTACCGTACCCCCTACAAACAATGAAAAGGCTGGTTGTATTAGACACCAATTGTTTGGTGCAGATGTTGTCGGTGCATAGTCCGTACCGTGCGGCATGGCAGGCGTTTCGTGAAGGAAAATACGAACTGTGTGTGACCGATGACATTGTGGATGAATATGAGGAAATCATAGAGCGCGTGGCCAACGCGGCCGTCGCCCACAACATCGTAAATGCCATCATACGCAGCCCGTTCACGCGGTTCTTTACTCCGCATTTCCGCTTCCGCCTTATTGAGCAAGACCCTGATGACAACAAGTTTGTGGATTGCGCCATAGTGGCAGGTGCCGATTACATTGTCAGCGAGGATGCCCACTTCCGGGTATTGGAGACCATACCCTTTCCTAAAGTGAACGTGATTCGCCTGAACCGGTTTATGGAAGAACTTGCCGGACTTTAACCGATTCAACAGACATATCCCCATTATTTCGTCCCTCCCTTCTCCTTGTGGGGAGAAGGGAGGGACGATTGTTTTCCAATCCCCTTGAAAATGAAGAACGAAGAAAATGAAGAAACAACGTTCGGCGTAAGCCAATGAAGAATTTTAATAATATAAAACATAAAGAAGAATGACAACAAGACATTACAGATGGATAAAAGGTTTCGCACTGGCGGCACTCGTGCCCCTATTCGCGGCGTGCAGCAGCGAAGAAGATGCTACCGTGCCTGGCGGAGAACCGCAAGAGGTACAAGTGAGCATCAGCACACGTGCCACCGCTGATGGTGACACGTGGACATGGCAGAATGGTGATGCGATAAATCTATATGTGATGGGTTATGGCAGTACCTCTCCGACGACCAGGACTTTGACATACATCAATGGAGCATCATGGACCACATTCAATGTCACATTGCCAGCCACCGTGGAAGCCTGTTATCCAGCAACGGCAACGCTGACATCGTTCACTATCCCAACTAACCAAAGTGCGGGCATTGCTGAGGCGGACTATATGACTACCGCTTCAAGCCAACAACTTAACGGCACCAACCTTTCGCTGGCATTGGTGCATAGGCTGTGCAAAGTCGCCGTCACCATTACCGATTGGAGCGACTATGGAAACACGATGCCAGCCATTTCCGATTTCAAAATTACGTCCTATCCCAATGTGACCAGAAGCGAAGACTCCGTAATAGGTACAGGCGATGTTACGGATGTTATCGCTTATTACACAGAAGGCAGTACCTACACCGCTATCATAGCTCCCAGCAGTAACGGTTTTACACTCAAACTGAAGGTGAACGGGATGGACATGACGGCTACCAGCAACCAAGAGGTGACCAGTGGCAACGCCTACTCATTCAACCTTACCGTCACAGACAAGGAACTGACGCTGACCCCTGCATCAACAAACGTACTGCCGGGATGGGATGACGAAACAGACTTAAACTGAGGAAGGAGGAATAACGATGAAAAATCTACTTTATATCATAAGCATGGCTATCCTGCTTGCGGCTTGTACCAACGACATAGAAAACGATGCGATACAAACAGACATACTGACCCTCACTGTAGGTGACTTCCCCGCTTTCGGTGAAGATGCGGCAACCCGTGCCATTGGCACAACGGATGTGGGCGGCAAGTCGGCATGGGAGGCTGGCGACCAACTGCTGGTCAGCGTAACTTGTAGTAGCGGTGAACCGCAATATGCCGTTATGAATTATGACGGCAGCACGTGGACAACTACACCTGCCTTAAAGCAGACTTCTACTACCTACACCGTGACCGCATGGTATGCCCCCGCTTATCAATGGAGCACAACAAACGATGGCACATTGGCACTTCGCGACGGAGAGCAAGCTGGGCTTGACGAGTGCATCATGGCTACAAGCAACAGCTCGCCCAACATCACTTTCACATCACGCGAATATAGCCGCCTGCGCATAGCCTCCACTTCAAGCACGCAGCTAAGTGTGTCGCTTACAGACTTTACCCCGGCAGGCAGTACAACTTCAGGAAGCAACAATTACACCCTGACCACGGATAGCAAGGGCAATGCCTATCTATACGGCACGTGGACGACAAGCAGCAACTTGCAGGTGACGGCGCAATATTCCGCATCCACGCCAACGGAGCTTTACAACAAGGCATTAAGCCGCGCATCAGCCAGCGGACAAAGTTTTGCGGCAGATGCCATACCTACATCTGAACAGGCTTCTAATTATGGTTCATTGGGGGATGGAAGCGAAGCATATCCGTATGTATTGTTAAACGCCACCCAGCTTATCTCTCTTTCGACGAAAAGCCAAGACAACCAAAATATAACTGAACACTTCAAACTCGGCGCGGATATTACATTAACTGAATCATGGACACCGATAACAACGGTTGACGAACACGGTAATGGTAATCAATTCTTGGGAACATTTGATGGGGACGGGCATACTATATCTGAACTTGAATTTAATTTATCAGATTATATAGCCGGACTCTTCGGAATGATTGGGACCAGTGGCGTAGTAAAGAACGTGAAACTCAAAGATTGCAATATGTCAGTTTCAGGACAAGTATGCGGTGGAATTGCTGGCGTAAATTACGGAACGATAGAAAATTGCCACATAATAGGTGGAACAATAACAAGTGAATTTGATGCCGGAGGTTTGGCTGGCGTTTGCTTGTATGGCGCGCCGCGCATAGTGGCTTGTAGCAATTCTGCGGATATTACTGGATCAGACAGGGTGGGTGGAATTGTCGGAATGTCTCGTGAAGGCAGCCTGATAGGTTGTTGCAACACCGGGACTGTTACAGGGAACAATAACATGACCGTTGGAGGGATAGTAGGAATAATAGATTTTTCTCATCTCACAGCTTGCTATTTCAGTGCAGGAAATGATAATGGCTATGGCACGCAGATAACGAATAACGATTGGTCTTCTGCGATTACAGACATGAACAATGCTTTGCAAGAAGCAGGGTATGACTATCAATGGGTGTTGGAGAACGGACAGCCTGTGATAAACAATCCATAAAATCAGATAAAAGACAAAAAAGGGATGATAAACAAAAGACTGGCATATTGCATCGGAGTATTCCTCTTCCTCCTGCTCGCCTCGTGCGGCAGCAATGACAAGAGTACCAGCAAGGATGCCGCCACCTACATCCCCGACGCGCCCGACTATGCCGATGCCACGATGTGGTACACCCGCCGGAACAGTACGGCGGACAAGGGTGCGGACGTGTTCTACCTCGTCTCCACCTGGGAGACCGACTGGACTACGGAGGACGGGCGCATCTGCCACTATGCCGACGTGCATAACGCCACGCACCGCGCCAACATGGACAAGGAGATTTCCCGCATCGCCGCTTACATGGGCGAGGCAGGCGACTTCTATTCGCCCTACTACCGCCACATCACCATCGAGGGATGGGCAACGCTGAACGAGGATACCATCAACAACCGCTTCCGTACCGCCTTCAGCGACGTGCAGGCGGCCTTCGATACCTTCCTCCGTCAACGCCCCGACCCCGACCGTCCCTTTGTGCTGGCGGGCTTCAGTCAGGGCGGCAAGGCGGTGGTGGAGCTGCTGAAGACGATGCCCGCAGACGTGGCAAGCCGTCTGGTGGCGGCCTACGTGCTGGGCTATAAGGTGACACCCGCCGACACGCTCGCCACGGAGAACATCCGTCCGGCACGGGGAGCCACGGACACGGGCGTGACCATCTGCTACAACTCCGTGTCCGACGTGCGCTACATCCAGCCCGTGGTGGCAGCTCCCTGCGCCATGTGCATCAACCCCGTGAACTGGCGCACCGACGCCACGCCCGCCACGCTGCACGACACCATCACCGTCAGCGTCTCGCCCCAGCACCATGTACTGGTCGTGAAGGGCTACAGCGGCTCGGAATACCAGCCCATCCTGGGCTTCCTCAATGTGGGCGACTTCCATAGTGCCGAGCCGTGGCTCTACGAGGAATGCCTGCGCGAGAACATCCGGGCACGGGTGGAGGCTTATTATAAGAATGAAGAATGATGAATCAAGAATGACAGAAGATGTGAAGAAAAACAGATTATTCGCGACAATATGCCTTAGGCGGCCATCCTGCTTGCCGCCTGCACGCGGGACGAACTGGCCGAGCAGGGCAACACCCTGGCTGGCGGCATCAGGCCAAAGCGGCCGTATGCAGCCTGGGCATCAACGGGAGGGGACAAGCAAAAAGGCTTGGAGCAGGCCATATTGAACTATGCCTGCCCCAAGCGAGTACTTGTTAAAGAGACTGATAGTACATAATTGTAAATCTATCATTTCGAGTGCGTTATCTTCATTTTTTCTTTTTCCACTCCAGCTTGGGAATCTTCAACGACTGTCCTTCCTTCACTTCTTTCACGCCATTAAGTGCCTCTACGTAACACTCCATGCCAGGGCCAAGATAAGCCTTGCTGATGGAAGAAAGCGTCTGTCCCTTTTTCACCTTTACGGTCTGTGCCACTCCCACAATGCGATAGGCTCCCGTGCGCACCCTGGGGTCACTATCATATCGGGAAGAAGAAACCGCCTTCACGGCAACCTTCTTTGGCGTGACTGTTTCCTTGGCGGATTTTGCGGAGGCGGCCACGGCTTTCTGTTCTTTGTTTGCGCTTGCTGACTGGGGGGTGTTCTCCTCCTTCCTTTGCGCCTCTTGACGAGTGGCTTGCTCCGCCTTAACCACTGCGGAAGCGGCATCCCGCATGCGTGCGCTGTCGAGCTTTGCCTCCCGCGCCACATCGTTATCTGCTTGCGGTTGAGCAGGCTTAACCTCCTTTCCGTTTTCATACAAGGAAACAGCCATCAACAGCTTGTTGCGTTGCATCACCACCTTATGGTATTGGTAAGCCAACACACCAAGGCATATCACCAAGACAAAGGAGAAGGCCGAACCTATCAGGGCGATGTATTTCAATACCGAGCGGCTTTCTTTCATTTCCTCCTCCATGACAGATGAGGTATCCTCTTCTGTTTCACGGAATGTCTCTGCCTGCTGAATGGGAACGTCCACCAAAGGAATGGACACAGTTTCTTGCTTCGCTTCATCCTTGAGCGCAGACTGCTCCGAATCCTTGGAAGAGTCCTTCGCGGTTTGTGTTTCCGTTTCAACTTGCGCCTCTGGCACAACTGGTATTTCTTCTGTCGCCAAAGCTTCCGCTATGACGAAAGGCTCTGCTTGCACTTCATCCACCACCAAGGAATCCCCTTCTCTAGAAGGCTCTTCCGCCACGGGAGTTTCTTCTTTCATTTCCTCCTTGAGAGTCTCTTCCTTTACAAGAGATATTTCCGCAGGCTGCTCTTCCACAGGCACCTCCACTTGCGGTAAAGGTTTCTCTTCCTCGGATGACGCCTCTTGTTTCCCCTCTGGGACAGAAGTATTTTCCTCCAAGAAAGTTTCCTCAACCGATTGCTCAATCTCGGGAGTCTCTTCCAAGGAAGAATCCTCCTCTTCAGTCAAAGATTCTTTCTCTTTCCCAGAGTGTTCATCAGCCGGATTTATCCGCTCGGCATCATCGAAGTCTAACAACTCAACAGGCTCTTCGAGTTCTACCTCCTCTCGTTCCGCTTGCTCCTCAAACTTCTTGTCTATCTCCGTAAAGTCAACACCCTCGTTGAGAATGACAGTATCGAACTGCGCAAAAGGCTTATTCACCAAGTCGCGCATCACGGAATCAGGAGTGAAAGAGACCCTATCCCTCCCTTCTATCACTATGCGCTCACCCGTATTCACGTCCACGCTCTCACGATCCTTGACGGTAGTCAGTTTGAAACCGCCAAGTCCTTTCACTTTCACAAACTTATCTTCCTGCAATCCATCGTGTATCACCTCGAACATCAACCTCACGAAGTTCTCGGCCTCACGGATGCCCATCTTGTTTTTTTTGGCGACATTGGTGGCCAATGGGCGCAGTTGAGTCTTACCCCTCATGCTCACCTCCCTTCTTGAGCTTATCCTTGATACCGGCTGAAGGACGGAATCCAAGCACCAGCTTCGGCGGAACCAACATGCGCTGTTTGGTAACGGGATTGACAATGACACGTTCCATGCGCTTTTTCACCTCGAACGTGCCGAAGTAAGGCACTTGCACGGATTCCCCTTGGTCGAAGTGGCTAACCATCGTGTCGATAACTTGCTGCACCATGCGCTGGCACAGGTCTTGTCGAAGACCCGTGCGCTGGGATAATGCGTCGATAAATTCCTTGTTGGTCATGCTAATTCGGCATAAATGTCAAACTCTTCGCTATCTGTAATCCTCACTTGATAGAAATCTCCTATCCGCAAAGGCTTATCTGAACTTATAAGAACCTCGGGGTCTACCTCTGGCGAACAATACTCCGTACGCCCCACGTAGTAATCCCCCTCCTTGCGGTCAATAATGGCTCGCATCACCTGGCCCACCTTCTCAGCCTCCACTTCCGCGCTAATGGTTTGCTGCAAGGCCATCAACTTGTCCAACCTGCGTTGCTTCTCCTCGGGAGAAATATCGTCCTTGTAATGGCGGGCACTATAGGTTCCTTCCTCTTCAGAATAAGCAAAAGCGCCCATGCGCTCAAACCTCTCATCCTTAACAAATTGCATTAGCTCATTGAAGTCTTCCTCCGTCTCTCCAGGAAAGCCAACCATCAAAGTGGTACGAATATGGATGCCAGGCACACGGCTTCTAATCTCACGCAACAAGTCAAGGGTCTCTTGCTTGGTAACATGGCGACGCATGCGGTTCAACATGTTGTCACTGGCATGCTGCAAAGCGATATCCAAGTACTTGCAAACGTTAGGACGCTCACGAATGACATCCAGCAAATCAAGCGGGAACTCATTGGGATACGCATAATGCAAGCGTATCCACTCCACACCAGGGATATCCGCCATGCGATTAACCAATTCCGTGATATGTGATTGACCATCGATATCCCGCCCATAATAAGTCAGTTCTTGCGCGATGACTTGAAATTCCTTCACGCCCCGCGCCACCAATCGCTCCACTTCGCGGAGTATCTCGTCCATGGGGCGGCTGACATGATGGCCCGTCATCAAAGGGATGGCACAATAAGCGCAATGACGATCACAGCCCTCGGATATTTTCAAGTAAGCGTAATGGGACGGCGTAGTGAGGCAGCGTTGGCCATCACAAACAGGCAACTCTGCTTTTCCCAATTCAACGAGCAAATCACGATAATTGAACTTACCGAAATACTTATCCACCTCGGGTATTTCCTTCTCCAACTCACCCTGATAACGCTGCGAGAGACATCCCATTACATAAAGTTTACGCAATTTTCCCGCCTTTTTTGCCTCGGCAAAACGAAGTATCATCTCAATGCTTTCCTCCTTGGCATCACCGATGAAACCGCATGTGTTGATAACCGCGATTTCGCCTTGCGGGTACTCGGGGTCATGCACGCAGTGGAAACCATTGGCTTCTAACTGCCCCATCAGCCTCTCGCTATCCACGAGATTCTTGGAACAACCCATCGTTACAAAATCTATCCGATTCTTTCGCATAGACCCTACGACTCCGTCTTGAAGAGGGAATCCACAAATTCCTCTTTGTTAAACAACTGCAAGTCTTCCATGCCTTCTCCTAGCCCAATGTACTTCACGGGAACTTTCAACTGGTCGCTAATACCAATCACCACACCACCTTTAGCGGTGCCGTCCAGCTTGGTGATGGCCAAAGAAGTGATATTGGTAACCGCGGAGAACTGCTTGGCTTGCTCAAAAGCGTTCTGTCCAGTACTGCCATCCAAGACCAGCATTACCTCATCGGGAGCCTCTGGTTGCAGTTTGCGCATCACGTCTTTTATCTTCTTCAATTCATTCATCAGGTTCACCTTGTTGTGCAGTCGTCCTGCCGTATCTATCAGCACCACATCAGCGCCATTGGCCTTGGCACTCTGCAAAGTATCATAGGCCACCGAGGCGGGGTCAGCGCCCATCTGCTGCTTGATAACACTCACGCCTACCCGCTCTCCCCAAATGGAAATTTGCTCAACAGCGGCAGCGCGGAAAGTATCAGCGGCTCCCAGATAGACTTTCTTGCCAGCCTTCTTGAATTGATAAGCCAGTTTGCCTATGGTTGTGGTTTTACCTACACCATTGACCCCAACCACCAATATCACGTATGGAGAGTGATCCGTAGGCAAATCCCAGTCTTTTAAATCATCCGTATGATTCTCCTCCAACAGGGCGGCAATTTCCTCACGTAATATCTTGTTAAGTTCGGCCGTGGTAACATACTTGTCCCTGGCTACCCTTTCCTCTATGCGATGAATGATCTTTACGGTAGTTTCCACGCCCACGTCTGACGTAATGAGCACTTCCTCCAAATTGTCAAGCACGTCATCATCTACCGTAGACTTGCCCGCAACAGCACGAGCCAACTTGCCAAAAACACTTTCCTTGGTCTTCTCCAGGCCTTTGTCGAGTGTTTCCTTCTTGTTTTTACCAAATAAACCGAATAATGCCATTCCTATATAGTTTGCTGCAAAGTTAGTAAAAAAACTCGATAGACACGATAAGAATACACGAAAAAAGGTCGTGAACCATATGATTCACGACCTTTTGAATATATAAAGTCTTGTACAAACTTAGTTCTTGAAGAAGTCTTTCACCGCCTCGTTAGGCACCATGCGCTCATCGAAGACATAAGCGCCAGTCTTTGGACTTCTCACCATTTTGATAACCTTAGAATATGCGCGACCATCCGTAGAACCTTCATGGAGGGTAGCGACCGCTTTCTTTGCCATAGTCTATTACGTGTTTAAATGGTTAAACGTTTCTACCTTGATTACTTAATCTCCTTGTGGATAGTCATCCTTTTCAAGATGGGGTTGTATTTCTTCAACTCCATACGATCGGGAGTGTTCTTACGGTTCTTGGTAGTCACGTAACGGCTCGTACCAGGCAAACCGCTGTTCTTCATCTCGGTGCACTCCAATATAACTTGCACCCTATTGCCTTTAGCTTTTTTTGCCATGATATTACTCTCCTATGACTTTAATTTCCTTCCAGTCGATGTTTCCATCATTGACAGCTTTCTTCAAAGCCGCGTCAAGACCTATCTTATTGATGAGACGGAGACCAGCGGCACTAATCCTGAGACTTATCCAGCATTGCTCCTCTACATAGTAGAATTTCTTGTGGAAAAGATTCACATTGAAACGCCTCTTGGTACGACGCTTCGAGTGAGACACGTTATTGCCTACTTGTGTCCTTCTTCCTGTGATTTGACAAACCTTAGACATTGCTATCTGTTAATTTCTAAATCGTTAATTACTAGCTATTCCAAACAGGGTGCAAATTTACTATTTTTTTCCTTCATGGCAAAGCATTTCCTTTTTGCCCGTCAGGATTTTAAGATTTTTTATAAATTCACACTTGCTTAGGAAGTTCACTGGCATGTTCCTTCAGGAAATCAAGCAATAAGCGCAATCCTTGATTGGTAGCAATCGAAAGATTGATATCACGTCCGAAATCCTCGGTGAGCTTATAGGTACGGATATCGTCCTTGCTACCATATCCCAACCAAATAGTACCCACGGGTATCTCGGGCGTGCCGCCTCCAGGGCCTGCAATGCCTGTGGCCACGAGGGCATAGTCCACGCGCAACGTCTCTATGGCACCCTTCACCATCTCCTTGGCTACCTCCTCGCATACGGCGGTTTTCTCTTGCAAGAGGTCACGGCTTACGCCCAAAAGGTTTTCCTTGATGTCATCTGTATAGCAAATAATGCCCCCCTTGAAATAATTGGAGGCACCTGGCACGGCCATGATAGACTCGGCGATACGGCCGCCCGTACAGCTTTCCGCCGTGCCCACTGTCTTTTCTGTGTCGTAAAGAAGTTCTTGTATCTCCTTACTGAGTATCTTGCTTTCTAAACCCATAGTGATAATATGATGAATGATTGTTGATTACTTGAAAGTCACTTTTGAGAAGGCGGGCAAATCAATGGACGCGAAATCATTGTCCAAATACTTATAGTAACCCACGCAAGCTATCATGGCGGCGTTGTCGGTGGTATAGCTGAACTTGGGAATGTAAATCGTCCATCCATACTTTTCCGCATGCTCACGGAAAGCGTTGCGCAGGCCATTATTGGCGGATACGCCCCCCGCCACGGCTACATGCTTGATGCCCGTCTGCTTCACGGCCAAGCGAAGTTTCTTCATCAGAATGTCCACGATGGTAAACTCCAAACTGGCCGCCAAGTCTTCCTTATGATGCTCAATGAAGTCAGGGTCTTCCTGCACCCATTTCTGCAAGCTATAGAGAAATGAGGTTTTCAAACCCGAGAAAGAATAATCCAGGCCTGGGATATGAGGCTCCGAGAACTGGAAGGCCTTGGGATTGCCCTGCCTGGCCAACTTATCGATAATCGGGCCACCAGGATATCCCAACCCCATCACCTTGGAACACTTGTCGATAGCCTCCCCCGCCGCGTCGTCAATGGTCTGCCCCAGGACTTCCATGTCATTGTAGGCATTGACTTTCACGATTTGCGAGTTACCGCCAGATACCAACAAGCAAAGGAAAGGCAAGGGAGGAGCGCTTTGGTCACCATCATCCTCCTTGATGAAATGAGCCATCACGTGACCTTGCAAATGATTGACATCTATCAGGGGGATGCCCAACGAACGGGCAAAGCCCTTGGCGAAGCTGACACCCACCAACAAGCTACCCATCAATCCAGGGCCCCTGGTGAAAGCAACGGCACTAAGCTGTTCCTTGGCGATGCCCGCCCGTTTGATGGCCTGGTCCACCACGGGTACCACATTTTGTTGGTGCGCCCTGGAAGCCAACTCGGGCACCACGCCGCCGTAAGCCTTGTGCACATCTTGCGAAGCAGTCACGTTGCTCAATAAGACGCCATTCCGCAGCACCGCCGCGGAGGTGTCGTCACAACTGCTCTCTATACCTAATATATATATAGGGTCTTGCGCCATGATTCTTATCTCCCCGTCAATAGGTCAACACTTCAACGCCCGTCTCGGTCATCACGAACGTATGCTCCCACTGGGCCGAGGGCAGCTCGTCCTCAGTTATCACTTCCCATCCATAGGGGTCGTCGCCATCAATAAACACACGCCAAGAACCCATGTTTATCATCGGCTCGATGGTGAAGACCATTCCGGGCACCAACAGCATGCCCGTTCCCTTATGACCGAAATGCACCACGTCAGGTTCCTCATGGAAACGCAAGCCTACACCATGCCCACACAGATCTCTCACCACGCCATAGCCATACTTCTTGGCATGCGACTCCACGGCGTGGCCTATGTCACCCACGAAGCCATAGGGCTTGGCCGCCTCGGCACCAATCTCCAGGCACTCCTTGGCCACACGCACCAACTGTTCTTTTTCGGGCGTGGTCTTGCCAATGATAAACATGCGGCTGGCATCGGCGAAATACCCATCCACGATGGTCGTCATGTCCACGTTCACGATATCGCCCTCCCTCAACACGTCCGTGGTCTTGGGAATGCCGTGGCAAACCACCTCGTTGATGCTCGTGCAAACGCTTTTGGGGTAGCCCTCGTAATTCAGGCAAGCGGGAATGGCATTGTGAGCCTTGCAGTATTCCATGCAAATGTCATCTATCTCCTGCGTATTCATGCCCACGTGTATCTGGCGGGCCACCTCATCCAGGCATCCCGTGTTCACCACGCCACTGCGGCGTATGCCTTCTATCTGCTCGGGAGTCTTTATCAAGTCACGGGTAGGCACCTCCTTACCTTTGTTCTGCCAATAAAGCACCTTCTTGTCCATTTCGGAAAGAGGCTGCCCAGGCAGGCAATGCCACCTGTTTTTCTTCTTAAACGCCATAAGTTTATCTTTTTACGTTTGCAAAGATAGTGCAAATCGGAGACAATACAAAATAAAAAACTCGTTTTTTGCTCTTATCACCAAGAAGATGTCACGGGACAAGGCCTTGGTTTCGCGGCGGCTCACGATGCCAAAAGGCTGGCGATTAGGCTTGACATAGGGGCTGGTGAAAATGCTTGAGAAACGAAACAAGTTATCTTGCTTTTCAATTTAACTTATTTTGCCACGCGAAACAAGTTATTTTCATGAGCGAAACAAGTTATTTTCATGAGCGAAACAAGTTATTTTCGCGAGCAAAACAAGTTATTTTGCCAAGCCCTTCTTTCTCACTCCTTCCCAAGCTCCACAAAGTAATAAGTCCAGTCGTAAATGTGGGCGTTATCAAAGATGAGCACATAGTCACGCATGGCGGCATGTTCCGCTGTCCCATCATGGCACACCTTGATGGTCACCTCTGTGTCGTTGGCGTCAATCGCCGTATATTGCACATACCGCGTATTGATGTCGTCCTTCCGGTCTACCACTTCCACCACGTCGTATTTCTCGGCTCCGATGTAAATGGTCTCGTCTCCGCGCTTGATGATACGCATGTCTTTCGGCACCATTTTCCCGTATTGTTGGGTTCGTGCGTCAAAAGGCACCTGCGCAATCACGTTATATACCACTCTCTGCGCCTGCGCCGCCACACCGATGACGAGGCAAAGCAAGGCCAAGGCTATCCTCTTTCTCATGATCTCAAGTATTTATAAATGTCTTGTGTCCAGTCCGCCCCGTTCTCGGGACAATATCCTTTGATGCCCAAGCTCTCCGCCACCTCCACGTTGCGCTGTCCGTCATCCACGAAGAGGGCTTCCTCGGGACGGAGGCCTTCACGCTCCAGGACCAACTGGAAGAACTTGGGGTCAGGCTTCATCAACTTCACCTCGTAGCTGCGATAGAGCGCATCAAAATAATCAGCTATGCTTCCGCCCTTGCCGTCGAAGTCCGTCTCCGCCCATCGTTGCATGTAACCATTGGTATTGGACAGCAACACCAGGCGATAGCCTTCCTCGCGCAAGCGGCGCAAAGCCTCAAGATTGCGAGGGGGCAACTCCTTGCGATAGCCCAACCACCCGTATTGGCACTCCTCCCAAGTCAGTTCCCGACCCACCATACGGCTCAGTTCCCTACGGAAGTCCTCATCTGAGATAAGTCCCTCTTCCAAATCGCCAAAGATACCTTGCTGCGTATAGGGGTCTAGCAGCGTGGCAGCGTCTTTCAAACCTATTTCCTGGAAATTGCGCACGGCCTGCGGCTGGTCTATGGTGATAATCACTCCGCCCAGGTCAAATATGATGGTTCGTATCATGTATATTGTTATTCGAAAAGATTCAACTTGTTTTTTCTCGCTTCCTCCAGAGAGAGCAATCGCTCCTGTCGCCGCTGGTAGTCTTGCCTCAGGCGGTCATATCGCTCGCGCAACTCTTTCTCCACCCGTGCCCTTTCCTCGGGATTGAGCAACCTGGCCGCCGCCACTACGTTTTGGCTGGCGTCTTTCATCCAGGCCACGGGGCCGGCATACTCGGGAGCTATCTTGAGCGCGACATGCAGCTCGCTGGTTGTGGCGCCTCCTATTAATATAGGTATAGAGAGCCCTGCCCGCTCCATCTGCCTGGCCACGTTGACCATCTCCTCCAAAGAGGGCGTAATCAGGCCGCTGAGTCCCACGACATCCACTTTTTCCTCTATGGCTTTCCTGACAATTTGCTCTGGCGGCACCATCACGCCCATGTCTACAATCTCGTAATTGTTGCAGGCCATAACCACCGAGACTATGTTCTTGCCTATGTCGTGCACGTCGCCCTTCACTGTGGCCAACAGCACTTTGCCCGCCTTCTTACCCTGCTCGGTTTGCCCCGCCTCTATATAGGGCTGCAGGAAGGCCACCGCTTGCTTCATGGTGCGGGCGGTCTTCACCACTTGCGGCAAGAACATCTTGCCCTGGCCGAATAGCTCGCCCACCTCATTCATGCCTTGCATTAAGGGTCCCTCTATGATGTCCACCGCCCTGGGATACTCTCGCAAGGCCTCGGAAAGGTCTTCCTCCAGGCAGTCGGCAATACCTCTGCGCAAGGCATAAGCCAAACGAGCGGCCACGGGCAGCTGTCGCCATTGCTCCATTTTCTTCCCACGGGCGGCATTATCCACATCGCCCGAGAGCTTGGCAGCCTCTTGAGCCGCCTTTTGCTCAGCCGCCAAGGCTATCAGCTCGTCCGCCGCCCCTGCCCTGCGATGAAGCACCACGTCCTCTATCAACCGCAATTCATCGGCCGCAATATCCGCGTAGGTCACCTTGGTGGCAGGATTGACGATGCCGAAATCCATCCCCTTCCCTATGGCATGATAGAGGAAGACGGCATGCATGGCCTCCCTCATGCGGTTGTTGCCCCTCAGGGAAAAAGAAAGGTTGCTCACTCCCCCGCTGACGTGAGCCCCAGGCAGGTTCTTTCTTATCCACTCCACGCTCCGGATGAAGTCGAGGGCGTAAGCGTCGTGCTCCTCCATGCCCGTGGCGATGGCCAGCACGTTGGGGTCGAATATGATATCGCGGGGATTCATCCCGACGGTGTCCACCAATATATGGTACGCCCTTTGGGCTATCTCTATACGGCGCTCATAAGTAGTGGCCTGCCCTCGCTCGTCGAAACACATCACCACGCAAGCCGCCCCATACCTCATCACGTCACGGGCATGGGAAATGAAGACTTCCTCTCCCTCTTTCAGCGAGAGGGAATTCACTATGGACTTTCCCTGCACGCACTTCAGCCCCGCCACGATGACTTCCCATCTCGAAGAGTCTATCATCACGGGGACGCGGGCTATCTCCGGCTCGGCGGCAATAAGGTTAAGGAAGTGGGCCATCTCCTTTTTCGCGTCGAGCAAGGCATCGTCCATGTTGATATCCAATACCATCGCGCCATCCTCCACCTGCTTTCGGGCGATGGAGACAGCCTCATCGTATTGCCGGTCCTTGATGAGCCGCAAAAACTTTCGGCTGCCCGCCACGTTGCAACGCTCACCCACGTTGACGAAACCAGTCTCTGGAGTTACCGCCAATGGCTCCAAGCCAGAAAGCAGCAACCAAGGACTCACGGAAGGAACTTCTCGGGGAGCCTTGTCCTTCGCCAAGGCGGAGAAACGAGAAATAAACTCTGGCGTGGTGCCACAACAGCCTCCCATGATATTCACCAGACCCTCGTCAACGTACTCCTCCATCTGGGAAGCCATGGTATCAGCCGTCTCGTCGTATTGCCCCAATGAGTTGGGCAATCCCGCGTTGGGATAAACACTTATATAATAAGGAGACTTGGAGGCCAACTCACGCAGGAAAGGTTTCATCTGGCGTGCCCCAAAGGAACAATTCAGCCCCACGGAGAAAAGGGGATATGACTGTACGCTGGCCAAAAACGCCTCCAGGGTCTGGCCACTCAACGTACGGCCGGCCAAATCGCTCACCGTGACGCTCAACATGATGGGCAAACGCTTATCCATTCTCTCCATCACAGTGAGGGCGGCATCCACGCCCGCCTTGCAGTTAAGGGTGTCGAAGATGGTCTCCAGCAAGATGGCGTCCACGCCTCCGCTTATCAATCCCTCTATCTGTTCCATATAGGCATCGCGCAAGGTGTCGTAATCCAGCGCCCTCGCGGCAGGATCGGTCACGTCCGGGCTCATGGAACAAGCCTTGTTGGTAGGGCCTACGCTGCCCGCCACGTAACGAGGCCTTTCGGGAAGGCTATACTCGTCGGCGCATACCCGGGCCAGCCTCGCCCCCTCGTAGGCCATCTCCCTCGCGTAATCCCCTAGATGGTAATCGGCTTGGGAAATCTTTTGCGAGGAGAAAGTATTGGTGGTGATGATGTCCGCGCCCGCCTCCAGGTATTGGCGATGGATATCGCGGATGACTTCAGGCTGGGTGAGATTGAGCATGTCATTGTTGCCTTTCATCTCCCCAGGCAGATTGGCGAAGCGGCCGCCCCTGAAGTCCGCCTCGGCAAGATGCCGCCTTTGGATGAGGGTACCCATGGCCCCATCCAGAATCAGTATTCTTTGCCTAACGGCCTCTTCTATGCTCATCATACGCATAACGCTTGAGGAATTAGAAATGCTTGAGGGCTCTATCCATCTCCCTGCGGTCTTCCTTCTCTTTCAAGGTCTGCCGCTTGTCATATTCTTTCTTTCCCCTGGCCAGGGCAATATCAACCTTGGCCCGGCCGTGGCCGTCTATGAACACCAGCGTGGGAACGATGGTGAAGCCAGGCTGCTTCACGGCTTCCGCCAACTTATTGATTTCGCGGCGGGTAAGCAACAGTTTCCGGTCGCGCAACGCCTCGTGGTTGCTGTAAGAACCATAAAAATAGGGGGAGACGCTCATGCCTTTTACCCACAACTCATTGTTGTGGATATAGCAGAAAGCGTCCACCAGCGAGGCCTTTCCCTGGCGTATGCTCTTTATCTCGGTGCCGGTGAGCACGATGCCCGCCGTATAGGTGTCCACGAAATAGTATTCGAAGGAAGCCTTCTTGTTCCTGATTTGCACAGGGCTCTTCTTGCGCAGTTCGAGTTCGTTCTTGTTCACGCTCTTTTCCTTTCTAGTTTAGTCTTGCGAATTGACGATGGTGACGAAATTGCCAAGATGCTCGTCCACGTAATGCGCCACGAGACCAGTCCATTCCTCTTCGTTTTCCACGAACTCATCGTCCAGGTCATCAAACTCGGGGCATTGTTCATAGAGCGCCATGAAAGCCTCGTCATCACAATCGCTCTCCAGCAATTGGCGATGGCGGTTGTAGAACTTGTGGCCTCTGTTAAGCAATCTGTAGAGATCGCCAAGCCCCCATTCACGAAAGGCACGAGCCGTGGGATTGAGGAAAATGAAGGGGCCATAGCCATTATATATCAATTGCACCATGCCGCCGTCCATCATCTCCTCGTGCAGGAAGCCCCACGCCAGCAGTGTGATTTGCTCCGCGTTCAGCTCCCCCATGTTTTGGGCCGTAAGCTGTCCGCCAATAGCGTCGAGGATGGCTCCCCGCACTGTCTCGATGAATTCGTCCATGCCGCTGGCGGCGGCCTGCCGCAACGCCGCGTCTTCTATCTTGATTTCCATGTTTCTCTTTTTTCGGCTTAAAACATCGCAAAAGTAACACATTCCTCCGATATGGGCAAATTTTCCGCCACTTATTCACCGCCTCTTCCCCACATAAGCGCGGCCTGGGCGGCTGAGAGCTCGCGCCTATGCGGCACCTTGAAGGGGAATCATCTTAGATGATTCTAGGAATAGAGTAAGATGATTCCCCACCTCTCCCACGGCTACTCTGAAGCTCCCCAACGGCTTGATGGCAAGTTTATGCCCCATTTGTTTTGTATTGTCCCCAATTCGCGCTATCTTCGCGGCTATCAACATATACCTTTTACCAACATGAGACAGCAAGAAAGACTGCAGTTCGCGGGCATCATCCCCGCCCGCTACGCCTCCACCCGATTCCCCGGCAAGCCCCTCGCCACGCTGGCGGGCAAGCCCGTGATAGAGCATGTTTACCGCAGGGTGGCGGAAGCGCTGGGCAGCGCCTACGTGGCCACGGACGACGAGCGCATAGCCCTGGCCGTGGAGCGCTTTGGCGGACAAGCCGTGATGACCCGGGCCGACCACAAGAGCGGAACCGACCGCATAGCCGAGGCACTGGAGAAGACAGGCCGCGAAGTAGACGTGGTGGTCAACGTGCAGGGCGACGAGCCCTTCATCACCACCCGGCAGATAGAGACCCTCTGCCATTGTTTCGATGACGAGCAGACACAAATAGCCACTCTCGGCAAGCCCTTCGAAAGCATGGAAGCGGTAGAAAACCCCAACAGCCCCAAGATAGTGACAGACCTGAAGGGATTCGCCCTCTACTTCTCCCGCAGCGTCATTCCCTATATCAGAGGTTTCGAGCAAACGGACTGGCTGAGCCACTTCCCATACCTGAAGCACCTGGGCATCTACGCCTACCGAACCGAGGTTTTGAGGGAAATTACCCAATTGCCACAAAGTCCGTTAGAGAAAGCCGAAAGCCTGGAACAACTGAGATGGCTGCAAGCGGGATACAGAATTAAAGTGGGCATCACCAACGAAGAAACCGTGGGCATAGACACCCCCGAAGATTTAGTCAGAGCAGAACGTTTCCTTAACGAACGAGCATGATTACCCAAAGCGTCGCGCAATACATCGGCAAGCACCATTTGCTAGACAAACAGGGCATCCACCTTGTAGCGCTCTCTGGCGGAGCGGACAGCGTGGCTCTCTTATTAGTGTTAAGGGATTTGGGATACGACTTGCACGCCACTCACTGCAATTTCCACTTGCGGGGGAATGAGTCCGACCGAGACGAGCAATTCTGCGTCCAAATATGCGAGAAACTGGGCGTTCCCCTTCACCGCGCCCATTTCGACACTCACGCCTATGCCGAGGCACACCATGTAAGCATAGAAATGGCAGCCCGAGAGTTGCGTTACCAATATTTCAGGCAACTAAAAGACGACATCAAGGCAAAAGACATCTGCGTGGCCCACCACCGGGATGACCAGGCGGAAACCGTGCTAATGAATCTCATGAGAGGCGCAGGGGTGCAAGGGCTGACAGGCATGGCTCCCCTGAATGATGACATCGCGAGACCGCTGCTCTGCGTAAGTCGCCAAGAAATAGAAGCATACCTCGAGGAAAAAGGGCAAGACTATGTGACAGACAGCACGAACTTGGTGGCCGACGTAAACCGCAACAAGATACGCTTGCAGGTCATACCGCAAATGGAAAAAATCAATCCCGCCACCAAGGAGCATATTGCCCGAACGGCAGAGTACATGACCGACGTGCGTGACTTCGCCGAAGAGCAAGCGGAAAAAATCCTCCGGCAAATGAAAGCCGACAGGGGCAGGATTGAGTTGAAGCCATTGCTTTCCGTCAAGGGGTATAAGTATTTAATCTTTCTTTTCTTGAGCCGTCGCGGATTTAATAGCTTTCAAGTGGCGGAAATACTTTCATCATTAAACTCGCAAGGTAAGCTCTGGACATCCAGCAGCCATGAATGCACCATAGACCGAGGGGGGCTTTTGTGCCAAAGAAGAAAAGATTCCGTCGGCCCACTCATTATTCCAGAGCCAGGCAACTACAGATTAAACGACTCACTCCGCTACTCCTTCCGACTTACTGAGCGCACCACGGACATGCAGCCCAGTAAAAACGCTTACCATGCCACAATAGACGCGGAAAAAGCGAGATTTCCACTTACGCTCAGGCTCACCGAAAATGGCGACCGCTTCACCCCTTATGGCATGGAAGGCAGCAAGCTGGTAAGCGACTACCTCACTGACCGCAAGCGCACTCTCTTCCAAAAACGAGACCAACTGGTATTGGCAGACGCCACTGGCCGCATTCTATGGTTGGTAGGCGAAAGAATAGCCCAAGACTGCGCCATAAGCGACAGCACGAGACAAGTGCTGCATGTAGAGAAAGAAGAGAGGACTTCTCCATAAAAGAGAGCCGCCAACAGGGCGCACCGCGTCATGAGAGTGGTGGAACACTATACGTAAGCCTCCAGGAACTTGACCGTACCCTCCACTCTCAACATCTCGGTGGTAGCGGGATAGAGCAAGGTTTCCCCCATGCGCAAAGAGACTTGGTGGCCCTCGTTATCGGTGAAAGTGCCCTGCCCCTTTACGCAAACCAAGATGACAAAACTGTCCAGCAGAGAATAATCAAGCGTCATAGGCTCATCCAAGTCATATACGGCTACCTGGAAATGCGGGCAACTCACTAATCCCACGCCTTGGTTCATCTGAGGCGTGTAATGCGTACGGTAGTCCCGTTCCACCCTGTAATCAATGCACTCAGCCGCTTGTTTAGTGTGCAGTTCACGCTCACGTCCCTCTGCGTCCTTGCGGTGAAAATCATAGATACGGTATGTGACATCGCTCGTTTGCTGTATTTCCGCCAAGAAGCAACCCGCACCTATGCTGTGGATGCGCCCCGCTGGCAAGAAAAAACAATCCCCCTCCTTTACAGTATATTCCGCGATAGCATCAACGATAGAGCCATCTTCCACCATCTGGCCGTATCGCTCCGGTGTGATAGACTTGCTCAATCCGCAACGCAACTTGGCCGTTGGGTCTGAAGGCAAGGCATACCACATCTCCGTCTTGCCATGGGGCAAACCATACTTCTTCGCAATCTCGTCATTGGGGTGTACCTGGATAGAAAGCTGGTCACGTGCGTCTATGAACTTGACGAGCAAAGGAAACTCATCACCAAAACGCTGATAGTTATCCTGCCCCAAAAGCTTTCCTTTCATCTTGGCCACCACTTGATTGAGTGTCTGTCCTTGAAATTCGCCCTCTGCCACCACGCTTTCGCGACCTGGCACACCGCTTACCTCCCAACACTCACCCACGTTGGGCTGCTGTATGTCCAGCCGTTTAAAAGGTATCAGCTTGTTTCCGCCCCATATCAGAGACTTCAACAATGGCAAAAACTTTAGTGGTTCCATAAATCCATTATGTCGTTTAGTCAGTAATTCTGCATATCTAATTGTCTTTCCAAAATCCTGGGGTGAATATCACTAGCACGGTGAATATCTCCAAACGCCCCAAGAGCATCGAAAGCGAAGTAATCCATTTAGCCACGTCAGGCAACGCGCTCCAACTCAAGTCCATGCCAGAGAGCGTGCCGAGTGAAGGACCCGCGTTGCCAAGGCTGCTGAACGAAATAGTCAACGCATTGCCCAGATCTATACCAACCGCCACCATGGCAAAAGTCTGCGCCAACAACAATCCTAGATACACTCCGAGGAAAGCCAGCAAAGTGACTCGTTCCTGAATAGGCACGTTAACCCCGTTCACCCTCACTGGCAGCACAGCCTTCGGATGGAGAATCTGGCGCAACTCGTTCTTCACGATTTGAAAAAGCATTACCAATCTCACTTGTTTCACACCACCGCCTGTACTGCTAGAGCAACCGCCCATAAACATGCACACCAAAAGGACACCCCAAGTGACAGCGGGCCACAAGGCGGTGTCATCGGAACAGAAACCTGTGGAGGTCATCAAGGTAACCACCTGGAAGAGAGCCTTCCGAAAAGCCTCCTCAAACTGGTATCCACACTCATTGAAAAGCTGAATGGCTACGAAAAGAGTGAAAACCAGCACTGCGCCCAAATAAAACTTGAACTCAGAATTCTTGGCAAGTTCTCCAACTCTGCGTTTCAACACCACGGCATAAAGCAATGCGAAATTAGCACCTGAAAGAAAAGTGAACAACGAGCACATATACTCGAGATAGGGAGAGTCATAATAGCCGAAACTGTCATTGCGGGTAGAAAAACCACCCGTAGGAGTGGTGCACATAGCGTGGTTGAGGCTATCGAAAAACGACATCCCACCTAGCCAATAAGCCGCCGTACACACAACAGTCAACGTAACATAGATAGACCATATCCATTTCGCCGTAGTGGAAAGGCGAGGATGCAGCTTGGCGCGCAACGGGGCGCTGCTCTCCGCGGAGAAAACCTTTACGGAGCCACCCACCAGCGAAGGCAATAAAGCCACGGTGAAGAACACGATGCCAAGTCCCCCTACCCACTGCATGAGCGAACGCCAAAAAAGAATGCCATGGGGCAATCGTTCCACATCGTCGAAAACCGTGGCACCTGTGGAGGTAAAGCCCGACATTGCCTCCAGATAAGCATCCGCAAGAGAATTAAGATACCCCCCCACAAGAAAGGGCAATGTACCTAACAGACTATAAATCACCCACGTGAGCGTCACCACCAAGTAAGCGTCTCTCCTGCTCAAGGAATTCTCCGCTCCCCTGCCCTTACCTTTCAAGAGCAAGCCCACTCCGACCGTAGTGATAATGGCAACAAGAAAAGCGAAAGAGTCATCCTCTTGATAATAGAGAGAGATGCCCAGGGAAATGAGCATCCAAAAAGCCTCAAATAGCAGAAGCTGACCCAATATCTTGCAAATGAGCTTGACGTTAATCATACTCTATTGAATATTAACGACTTAGGTAAAATATTTCTCTATGCGATGCATATCTATCTCATGACAAAAGACCATCACTGAGTCACCTGCCTCTATCTGCGTGTTACCTGACACAAGCATTCCCTTTCCTTGGCGCACAAGTCCACCAATCGTCACGTCACGGGGCAAGCCCAAGTCTTTCACCGCCTTTTGCGTGACGTGGCTGCCTGGCAGGGGAATAAACTCTGCCACATAGGCGTTAACGTTCATCAGGAAATGGATATTCAACACGTTGGCGTCAAGCATCATCTGATAGATATGCCCCGCTGCCACCGTTTTGCGGTTAACAATAGTACCTATATCCAAACTCTCAGCCATGCTCACGTAATCCATGTTCTCCACCAAGGCCACGGTCTTGCGCACCCCTAGCCTCTTGGCGGCCAAGCAAGCCAGGATATTCGTCTCGGGGGAATCCGTCAAGGCCACGAAAGCCTGCGTGTTCTTGATACCCTCTTCTATCAACAAAGAGGTATCACGACCATCACCATGTATAATCATGGCCTCGCCATCGTCTATCAATTCGTTGAGTTCCTCGCAGCGACGCCCGTCTATCTCTATAATCTTGCAGTCCATGTATTCAGGCATTCGCTTCACGGCCCTGACGGTAATAGAACCGCCACCCATCACCATCACGTTCTTAACATCTACATAATGGTCTTTACCCACTATTTGACGGATGTAAGGAATATAGCTGCGGGTGGTCATGAAATAAGCCAGGTCATACAGCAAGAGCTCATCATTACCGCCAGGAATGATGGTTTGGCCTCCTCTTTTGATAGCCACCACGTGATAAGGGTCCTCGGGGCCGCTGATTTCCTTCAGGGGCTTGTTGAGTATCTCACAGCTTTCTCTCAACTTAATGCCCAACATCACCAACTCCCCATCGTGCACGTCCCACCTTTGGCGCACCCATGACATTTTCAATCCATTATTAATGTCATAAGCTGCCAACATATCCGGGTCTATCACGGAGTCTATGCCCAGGCGTTGGAAAAGCTCTTGAGCCTTTGCCTCTGTAAACTCGGGGTTGTCCACCTTGGCCACAGTCTTGCGTGCACCCAGTGATTTCGCCAACATACAAGCGGTAATGTTGTCGCTCTCATTGGGATTCACGGCTATGAAAAGATCGGTATGTGAAACGCCAGCCTGTTTCAAGGCATGGATAGAAGTTGGCGAATCCTCCAATGTTAAAAGATCGGTGTCCGCACCTACCTGCCCCAGCCTCTCCGCGCTGGTGTCTATTAGCGTTATGTCCTCATGGTCGCGCGAGAAAAGCCTGGCCAAATGAGTTCCTATGGCATATGCTCCCGCTATGATAGTTTTCATTTCAATAATTCTTTCTTAATGGATTCTACGTCTAAATGCACGATTTCACGCAATTGGGATATAGTGCCATGCTCCACGAAATTATCGGGCAGTCCCATGCGTGTTATCTCGGGATAGTAACCATGGTCTTCCATCCACTCCAATACGGCTGAGCCCATGCCTCCCTGCCTGCATCCATCTTCGATGGTAATCACTCGCTTAAAACGACTGCCTACCTCGTGCAGCAGCTGCTTGTCCAGTGGTTTCAGGAACCGGATGTCATAATGGGCGATGCGCAGCCCTGGATGGGTAGCCTCCACTTCCGCGATGGCCTTCTCCGCGTCATTGCCAATGGGGCCAATAGTGAGCACTGCCAGTTCTTGCCCGTCTCTCAGCTTCCTTCCCCTACCTATCTCCACTTCCTTGAAGGGACATCTCCAGTCTCTCCAGACGCCCCTTCCTCGAGGGTAGCGTATCACGAAAGGCCCCTTGTCGGGTAGCTGGGCGGTATACATCATGTTTCTCAACTCATGCTCGTTCATGGGCGAGGCAATGGTGAGGTTAGGAATGGGGCGCAAGGCCGCCATGTCGAAAGCGCCATGATGAGTGGGGCCGTCTTCTCCCACCAAGCCGGCCCTATCCAGGCAGATAACTACCGAAAGCCCGAGGATGGCCACGTCGTGTATGATATTGTCGTAGGCCCGTTGCGAGAAAGCGCTATAGATATTGCAAAAAGGCACCAATCCATCTATGGCCATACCTGCCGAGAAGGTCACGGCATGCCCTTCCGCGATGCCCACGTCGAACACCTTCTCGGGCATGGCTTCCTTGAGGATGTTCATGGAGCAACCCGTGGGCATGGCGGGAGTCACTCCCACTATCAACGGATTTTGCTTCGCCAGCTCCAGCAAGGTCTCGCCAAACACGGTTTGATACTTAGGCGGCATATCCCCCGTCTCTTCCGTCAGCCTTTCACCCGTATCGGGGTCAAACTTTCCTGGTGCGTGCCATACGGTGGCATTCTTCTCCGCTGGCTCATATCCCATGCCTTTCGTGGTGTGCAAATGCAGCAACTTGGGACCCGTCATATCTTTCAACTGCCTGAGGATGCGCACGACTTCCTTTACGTCATGCCCGTCGAAGGGGCCGAAATAGCGTATGTTCATGCCCTCAAAAACGTTTTGCTGCCGGCTGATGACAGATTTCAAAGCGTTGTTCAAGCGCAAGATGACGTTTCGGCGGTTGTCGTTGAGAATTCCCTTGCGATGCAGCCAGCGACTGGCCTTAAATCTCCATTTATTGTAAGTCTCGTTGGTATCCAGTTGCAGCAGGTATTTCTCCATTCCTCCCACGGCGCGGTCTATGCTCATATCGTTGTCGTTGAGGATAATGAGCAAATCGTTGGGCGTGGAAGAGACATTGTTGAGCCCCTCAAAAGCCAAGCCGCCGCTCATGGCTCCATCGCCTATCACGGCTATCACCCTACGGTCATCATGCCCTGTTTTTTTCGCGGCCACGGCCATGCCCAGCGCCGCCGAGATGGAATTAGAAGCGTGGCCGCAGACAAAACTGTCATACTCGCTTTCCATAGGAGTTGGGAAAGGCCTGATGCCATGTAGCTTTCGGTTCGTGCGGAAGGCTTCCCTTCTTCCTGTCAATATCTTGTGCCCGTAGGCTTGGTGTCCCACGTCCCATACGATACGGTCGTAAGGCGTGTCATATACATAATGTAGGGCCACCGTCAGTTCCACAACCCCCAAGGATGAAGCGAAATGCCCTGGATTGGCGGATACTTCTGCTATGATGTCATCCCGCAATTCCCGGCATACTTCTGGTAGTTGGTCTATGTCCAACTTCCTAAGGTCGCTGGGACTTGAGATGTTGTTTAGCAATCCAAAGTGATGCGTATTCATGCCGTCTCTTCGTAAAAACTGTGCAAATATATATAAAAACTTTGAGAATTGGACGGTAACAGGTAAAAACTTGAGATTTCTCCCATTTCTTTCTCACATTACCCTCTTTACCTATTAAATACATCACTCGCGAGAATATGGATACATATTTCCGTAAAATATGCACCGACAATGGAGAGGAAATCACTATCTTCGCGAAAGTTAATCCCTATCGACAAAACATGGACACCAAGAGAAAAGACCCTATCAAGGGCATCTTAGCCCTTTGCCTAATGGCAATGAACAGCATGGGGCTTTGGGCGCAAGACGAGCTGGACACCACCCGCACCTATCGCATCGAAGAGGTGGTGGTGACAGGAAGCAACAACGCCACGGGGCGCAACCTCTTGCCCTACAGTGTCAGCATAGTTGACAGCAAACAGCTAGAAGCCACGGGGCAAGCCCAACTGCTTTCCGCCATCTCCACGCAGATACCCAGCCTCTTCGTTTCCCAGCGCAATATCTTCGGCTTCGGCATCAGCAACGGAGGTTCCGGGGGCATCAAGGTGAGAGGTGTAGGAGGAGAACCTACCAACGCCGTGTTGATGATGGTGGACGGCCAACCGCAATTCGCCGGTATATATTCCCACCACGTGGCCGATTTCTACGCCACGGAATACGTGGACCACGTGGAAGTGTTGCGGGGACCCGCCTCGGTGCTCTATGGCTCCAACGCCATGGGCGGTGTCATCAACGTCATCACCAAGGAAGCGCGGAGCAATGGCGTGCGCACTACGCTCACCTCGCAATATGGTTCCTACAACACCTGGCTTTCCTCCTTGACCAATACCGTCAGGGCGGGCAAGTTCTCCTCACTGGTCTCGCTGTCTTACGACCGCACCGATGGCACGCAAGACAACTTCGACTTCAAGCAATATTCGCTCTACGCCAAGATGGGCTATGACTTCAGCCAGGCATGGAAAGCCAGGGCGGATTACTCGCTGATGCAATTCATCGGCAACGACCCTATCTACGCCACGCTGGAAGACCCCAACTCCACGGACATCTATCACCAAAACATCATCCGCCGCGAAGCGTCGCTCTCCGTAAGCAACCATTACAAAAGGACTAACGGCAACGTAAGAGTCTATTACAGCTACGGAAACCATTTCGTGGACGACCCCAACCATTTCCACAGCCTGGACGATCGCTTCGGCATCTTGGCTTACCAGAACTTCCAGCCTTGGCCAGGAGCCAACGCCACAGTGGGCTTCGACTTCGACACCTATACCGGCAAGATACCCACTTCAGGCGGAGTGGACCACACGGAAGGCTCCCTTTCCACTATCAGCCGCAAGAGCATCACGGAGTATTCCCCTTACGCCACGTTCTCGCAGTCACTCCTGCGAGGGACGTTGGTGGTCAACGGAGGGCTGCGCATGGCCAACAGCAACCGCTTCGGCACACAGTGGATACCACAAGGAGGCATCGTCATAAGACCCGCGGAGGGCTGGTCGGTCAAGGCATCCTTAGCCAAGGGATACCGAAATCCCTCTTTCCGGGAGCTGTACCTCTACCGCATGGCAAACCCGGACTTGCGTCCCGAGCGCATGATGAACTACGAGATAAGCATCGGCAAACGCTTCTCCCGCTACTTGGGCCTGGACATCACGGGTTATTACAGCAAGGGAAACGACATGATACAAGTAGTGGACATGAAAAACGTAAACACGGGAAGCTTCATCAACAAGGGTATCGAGGTGACGGCAGACAGCCATCCGCTCAACAACCTTGCCCTCAAGGCTTCCTATAGCTACCTGAACACCTCGCTAAACAACCTTACGGCCGCCCCCCGCAACCAGTATTTCCTGGGACTGGGATGGCAAGCGCTGAAGCAGCTAAGGCTAGACGCTGACCTGAGAGGCGTGGGCGGACTGTATATCGCCGACAATATAGACCACGAGCGGTACACGCTGCTCAACCTGAAAGTGACCTACCAGCCATTCCAATTCCTGGAATTCTTCGCCAACCTAGATAATCTCACGAACACAAAATACACTATCATCCACGGCTACGAGATGCCCGGCTTCACCGCCATGGGCGGATTTAAGTTGAGACTGTAGCGGACGGATTTTCAAAACAAGTTATTTCGCTCTTCAATTTAACTTGTTTTGCTTAGCAATTTAACTTATTTTGCTCGGCAAAACAAGTTGTTTTCACAGGCGAAATAACTTGTTTCCAAATCCCGCGCGGAAACGTTCCCCACGACACACCTATATCTACACGAAGAAGGGGTCAAGACCGATATCGGTCTTGACCCCTTTCCTTTATGCTTCGGTAAGAGAACGCTATGCCTCAGCGGGAGCGGCCTCCTCCGCGGGAGCCTCAGCCTCAGCGCTATCAGCGGCGGCAGCCTCTGCGGCGGCCACGGCTGCGGCGGCTTTCTTCTCTGCCACCTTCTTGGCAATAGCCTCATTGATTTGCTTCTCCTGCTCAAGCTCCTTGTCAGCGACAGCCTTCTTGGCCTTAGCCACATTCTCGCGGGTAGCGTTGAGCTTCTGTTCCTTAGCGGCCTTCCATGCGTCGAAACGCTTCTGCACTTCCGACTCATCGAATGCACCCTTCTTTACACCTCCGCGCAAGTGCTTCATCAAGTAAACGCCCTCACGCTGCAAGATGTTGCGAACGGTGTCCGTAGGCTGTGCGCCAGTCTCTACCCAATAGAGCGCACGGTCGAAATTCAAATCTACAGTAGCGGGATTGGTGTTGGGGTTGTAGGTACCAATCTTCTCAGTAAATTTACCATCACGTGGTGCTCTCACATCAGCGATGACGATGCTATAGAAAGCATAGCCTTTGCGGCCGCCTCGCTGTAATCTGATTTTTGTTGCCATTGTTTAATGTTTTAATTAGGTTTGAATTTACTGCCATCAACTCGTAATGGCGGCGCGAAGTTACAACTTTAAATTCATTCCCGCAAACTTTCGCCAGAAAAACTTACTTTTCCAACTTCAAGCCCACGAGCATGCCGTCCACGTTGCTGGCCAACGAGGAAATGGTCTTCAGCTGGCTGTTGCCCGCGAGGCTGCCCAACGTCTTCATGTAACTGAGCAGCTTGGAGGCATCCATCAAAATGAGCAAGTTATTGCCAGAGAGCTGTGTATGGCCAACCATCTGGCTCACATGGCCGCTATACTTCAACACCACGTTGGTGCCGTCTAGCGTATAGGTGCCTTTCAGTGTCTTGCCCGCTATGGTCTGCGTGAAATTGCCCTGCTTGTCGAAAGTCATTCGCACGGAGCCTTCCTTGACGCCATACTTCTCCAGTTTCTCCTTCAGGTTTTTCTCGATGGTGGAAGAAGCCACGCTGCCGCCCAACTTGCTAAGCACGTTGTCGCTCTCGAACACCACGGCGGGCTGGGTATAAGTCCAAGTACCCACTATCTTGTCTTCAGTGGCCATCAGGCTGGAATTAAACAAAGAGCCTAATCCAGAGAGCAATCCGCCGACAGAAGACGATTTCTTGGAGTCGCCATCATCCGCGGTGGTTTGCTTGCTTGCCTTTTCCTTAACATTTTTCAAGATGTTGCCCAAGTTGATTTGCGCCTGGACATTGGCGCAGACCATGAGCATGCAGCTCATGGCCAAACATGTCATGAAACTTTTCATCTTCATTCTTTCCAAAAATTATCTCTTGTTATTCATCAATTTCCATTAAAAAGCGTATCTTCGCGACAATGAAGCAGGAAATCTCCATACTCATTCCCACCTACAACCATCGTTGTTTCCCGTTGGTGAAGGAACTCGCCCGCCAAGCCTCCCTGTTGGAAAGGCTGCGCTGGGAGATTATCGTGGCCGAAGACGGTTCTACCGACGAGCGGGCCATAGAGGCCAACGCCCAAGTAAACTCCATAGCCCATTGCCGCCAAATCGTGTTGCCAGGCAATCTGGGAAGAGCCGCCATCCGCAACTATCTGGCCTCGCGAGCCCGCCACTCCTGGTTGCTCTTCATCGACAGCGACATGTCCATCTCGCTAGAAGACTATCTCCTCCGCTTCCTCTCCGCCAAGGGCGAAGTGATCTATGGCGGATACCACGTAGCGGAAAAGAGCAATCCTCCGTGCCTTCGCTATCGCTATGAGCGGGCGGCGGAACGTTCCCGCGAGCTTTCCCGCAGGCTCTCGCACCCCTATCACGCCTTTAGGGCTTGCAACTTCATGGCCAGCGGCGAGGTCATGAGACGCTATCCCTTCGACGAGCGGTTCTCTCATTACGGCTTCGAGGAAACCATGCTGGCCAAGACCTTTATGCGCCATCACGTTCCCGTAAGCCACATCGACGCGCCCGTGGACTTCGATTGCCAAGAAAGCGACCTCAGCTTCATCGAGAAAACAGAAGAGGCCATGCGCACGCTCCATCGTTTCGAAACCGAGCTGGCAGATATGTCCACGTTGCTGGCCTTGGCGCGGAGAATAGAGAGACTTCACCTCTCCCGCCCCCTGCGCTTCTTTCATCATTGCCTGGGGACAGCCATGCGCAACGCCTTGGTAAGCAAGCAGCCGCCCCTATGGCAATTCCACCTCTACAAGCTGGGCTATCTCATGTCAATTCAAAAACGCCCGTAGGCATCTTGCGCCTGAGCACGTCTACCTGGAAGTCCTTTCCCGCCACGATGCCGTAGGAACGCAATGTCTGCTCCACGGTCTTGCGAGCCAGCTCGGGATGGTTGTTCTCCTCGCTGAGATGGCAAAGCCATACATGGCGCAAATTGCCAGTGGCGTTTTCGGCCAGAGCCTTGGCGCAATCGGCGTTGCTCAAGTGGCCAAACTGCCCCATGATCCTGTCTTTCAAATACTGCGGATAGGTGCCCCGCAGGAGCATTTCCACGTCGTGGTTGGCTTCCAACACCAGGTAATTGGCCTCGCCGATATAGCCCAACATCTCCTCCGTGATATGCCCCACGTCGGTCATCAGGCAAAAGGTAATCCCTTGGCACCTTATCTTGTATCCCACATTGTCCGAGCTGTCATGGGGCACGGAAAAGGCGGTGACCTGAAACTCACCCACCTGGAACTCCTGTCCCTTCTCTATCAGCCGCACCCTGGAAGGATTAATCTTTTTCTTCACGCAATAGTTGCGCTCTATACCGTCATGCACCTTGCGGGTGGAATACACAGGCAAGGCCAAGCCCGTGCTCAACGCCCCTACGGCCTTCACGTGGTCAGCGTGGTCGTGGGTGACCAAGATGTGCCGCGTCTCTTGCAGGGATATCCCGTAAGCGTAGAAGTGTTTCTTCAGCGTCCTGACCCCCACTCCAGCGTCTATCATCAGCGCATCAGTGCCGGTGTAGAGATAATAGCAGTTGCCGCTACTTCCACTGCCAAAGGATATAAACTTGAGCATATTAGTTTTTATTTTGCGCGAAAGTACCAAAAAAATCCCTCTCAACCAAGGTTTTCACATTATTTGTAAAGTTTTTAACCCTAATTGCCCGTTTTGCGATTCCACTCACTTTACGCTATGGAAAAGCCATAATGGCCTTTTATTCATATTGATACAGACGCAACGGTAATAGGCATCCGCTTTCGAGATATAAGCCGTAAAAACGCAGTACTACTCCTTTTCGATTTCAGTACTACTGATATTGAAAGTCAGTACTACTGATATTGAAAAGGAGTAGTACTGACTTTTTGGGGGCTTCCCTTTTCTCCGTTTACCTCGTGGCTCATCGCGGGCGGAATAAAAAACATAATTGGCAGGCAATGCGTAGGCAAAATCAATAAAAATAAAACGCTAAATGACTATCTTTAGTCACTTAGCGTTTCCTTTTGTGCGCCTGATAGGACTCGAACCTACACGGCATAACCACTAGATCCTAAGTCTAGCGCGTCTACCAATTCCGCCACAAGCGCCCGTTTTCGTGGGTGCAAAGATACGAAATATAATCTAAACATGAAAACATTTCCGCAAAAAATGTTCACCCCGATTGATTTGGGCCTCTCCTAGGGCACGCTAATTTCTTTGCCGCGACTCGTAAATCATCCCGGGCAAGACTGGGTGAGCCAAACACCCTCATTACTTGCGCTGGACGGTTTATCCATTCTTATATTTAACGACGCTTTTTTCAGTCCTTTTCCCTTGACTGTCAAGGTGAGCTTCCCAGGCCGCTTGCCGCTCTTGACGACAGCCATGGCACGCCCCTTCCACGTCTTGCGTTGGGGCAAGGTGTAGCCAGTGTTGTCCGATAAATCTGCGCTACAAGTAGCCAACAAGGTGCCCTCCCCCTTCAGTTCAAAGGAAAGCAATCGGTCGGCGTTGGGCACCGTGCGGCCTTCGCTGTCTATGAGTTCCGCCACGATGTAGGTCAGCGACTGGCCATCGGCTGTCATTTCCGAGCGATCTGCCGTCAAACGGACACGGACGGGCTTGCCCGCTGTCTCCAGGAGAATGAGTGGTCCCTCGCCGTTATTCCCCACAGCCTCGGCGGAAAGCCTGCCGGGACGATAAGGCACTGTAAATACGGCCTTGAACTGCTGTTCACGAGTAGTAGGCTTCTCGCCCACCAGGCTGTCATTGAGATAGAGTCTCACTGAGGGATAGCGAGAATAAACCTCCACCTCGATGTCTTTTCCCTCATGGCCTGGCCAAGTCCAGCTCTCCCAGGTAGGCCACACGCTCCATGAGGTCTGTCGCACCTTACCGTAATATCCATCCGGTTCTTTCACGGCCATGTAGAATCCCGTTAGCTCTGGGTGATAAAGCAATTCCCTGTAATGGGAGATGGGCTTGCGCCATCCCGTCAAGTCGATGTCGCCGCAATAGGCACCATGATTGGGGAACTGGAGATTTTGGTAGTGCTCACCAGGGGTCTGACCCTCGTAATAGTAGCGACCTATACCCGACTCGCCCAAGTAGTCGATGCCCGTCCATACGAAATCGCCTATGATATAGGGATGGTCTACTACCCATTCCCAATTGCGGAAAGCGTCACGGGGAAAAGACTCCGTCTGCATCATCACCCTGTCGGGCACCCGCTCGTGATCTCCCTCGGCCTTGTGTATCATGTAATTATAGCCCACGATGTCATGGGCAGCGGCCAACGGGTCATAGATTTCCCAATCGCTGTCCCAAGAAGCCAAAGCTGAAGTGACAGGACGAGTAGGGTCGAACCTGTGGACATATCCCGCCAAAGCGTGGGCAGTCAAAACCGCCTCGGGAGATTTGCGCTCTATGATTTCGTTGCCAATGCTCCAACAGAAGATGGAAGGATGATTGCGGTCTCGCCGCACCATGGCCTCTACGTCCTTGGTCCACCACTCGTCAAACAAAGTGGAATAGTCGTGCTGGTTCTTGGCGGTTCTCCATCCGTCAAAGGACTCGTCGATAACCAACAAGCCCAGGTGGTCACAAGCGTCAAGGAAAGCCTCAGAAGGAGGATTGTGGGAAGTACGCACGGCGTTGAAGCCCGCCTCTTTCAGCAAACGAGCCTTGCGCCACTCGGCATCACGATAGGCCGCCGCTCCCAGCGGGCCATTGTCATGGTGCAAGCAGGCACCATTCAACTCGATGGGTTGCCCGTTAAGCCGCAAACCATGACGTGCGTCATACTCAATAGTACGCACGCCGAAGGTCTGCTCTATTCTGTCTTCCCCTCCTTGCTCCATACGGCAAGTAAGCTGGTAGAGATTTGGCGTTTCGGGAGACCATAGCCGTGCGTCGCTCATGGGAACAGAAAGGCGAATGGTGCGTGTTTCTCCCGCTTCCAATGTAACGGGGCATTGCACCGCTGCCTCCTCTTCTCCTTGGTAAGAAACAATCGCCCGAAGAACAAAAGAGGATGGCTCAGTCCGCTCATTGGCGATAGCTGTCTCCACTTGCACTTGCGTCTCGTTACCCTGGGTAGTGGTGTGGATAAAAGTTCCCCATTGGGCAAAATGCAAACGGGGAGTGCGAATGAGTTTCACGTTACGATAAATGCCCGAACCGGTATACCAGCGGCAATTCTTCTGGCCAGAGTTGTCCACTCTCACGGCCAACACATTCACGCCAGGTTGCAGGTAGGGCGTCAAGTCATGACAGAAAGAAGAATATCCATAAGGATAGATGCCCAGGTCATGTCCGTTGACATAAACACGAGCGTTCATATACACACCCTCGAAATAGATGGAAGTAAGCGTTTCCCGTATATCTTCATCACATGTGAAAGTCTTTCGATACCAAGCTATGCCCGTGGGAAAATAGCCGCCATCGTTACCCGAAGGATTGTCCAAGGCAGGTACGCCCTCAATACTCCAGTCATGGGGCAAGTCCAGCGTGCGCCAGCGACTGTCATCAAAGTCGGGAGCGTAGGCTTTATCGACATCTCCTAAATGGAATCTCCATCGCTCATTGAAATTTTGCTCACGGAGAGCACTCGCCTGGGCATAAAGTCCAAAGCAAAACAAAAAGAAAAAGACTATTGACAGAAATCTGACAACAGCTCGTTGAATCATATTTCTCATGACAAGGTAAAATTATTCGCTTACAAAAATAATGTTTTTCCATGAAAGCGCAAAGACTTTCCCCGTTTTTCATCTATCTATTCGAGTCGCGAATGACATAGAGAGAAGCTCTTTCCAACAAAAAGGCGACTCCCCATCACGAGGAATCGCCCACAAAATATGATAAACATTGGAATTAATTATTCTCTGGACGCAATTTGCGAACTGTCTCGCCCGCACGCCACATCTCCATGTTGTGCATAGCCTCCAACTCGGCGTTCAACTTCTCACGATAGTCGGGCTGGGAGTTCTTGTCAATGGAAATCTGAGCCTCGTTGCCACTCTTCACGGAGAGGTATAGCCACTCCATCACAGGCTTAATAGCGTCACGGAAGCGAGGTGCCCAATCGAGCGCGCCACGCTGTGCCGTAGTGGAACAGTTGGCATACATCCAGTCCATGCCTTTCTCTCCAAAGAGCGGGCCAAGGCTCTGCGTCAACTCCTCTACAGTCTCGTTGAATGCCTCGGAAGGAGAATGTCCGTGTTCACGCAATACCTCATACTGCGCCTCGAGCAATCCCTCGATGGCGCCCATCAATGATCCGCGCTCACCCGTCAGGTCTGAAGTCGCCTCGCGTTCAAAAGTGGTCTTGAAAAGATAGCCCGCTCCGATACCGATTCCAAAGGCAATGGTTTTCTCCTCAGCTTTTCCGGAAGCGTCTTGATATACGGCGTATGAGCAGTTCAGGCCACGCCCCTCGCAGAACATCGTGCGCAAGGAAGTGCCCGAACCCTTAGGAGCTACCATTATGACATCAATATCCTTAGGAGGTACTACACCCGTGCGGTCACTCCAGTTGATGGCGAAACCATGAGAGTAATAAAGAGTCTTGCCCGCGGTGAGATAGGGTTTGATTTTTGGCCAAACGGCTATCTGACCAGCGTCGGAAAGCAACATGCAAATGATAGTGCCTTTCTGTACGGCTTCCTCAATTGGAAACAAGGTCTTGCCTGGCACCCATCCGTCTTTCAAACATTTATCATAAGTCTTGCCTTCACGCTGACCTACTATCACGTTGAAACCATTGTCGCGCAGGTTACAAGCCTGACCAGGACCCTGAATACCATAGCCGATGACGGCGATGGTCTCATTCTTCAACACTTCGCGAGCCTTCTCCAAGGAAAACTCCTTGCTGGTGACCACTGTCTCGATAACGCCACCAAAATTCATTTCTGCCATTTTACATTAGTTTTTATGCGCCGACAGGGCGCGGTTAACATTTCCCTTATGAATCCTCATGCCTTATTCAAAGGCTTCTTGCTATCAAGTGAATCCATCCACTCCTTGCGCGAAGAAGCGGCTAGGGGGTTACTAAATGATTAAATTCGCCTGCAAAGATAATATTTTATCACGAAACGACAAAATTTTCTTTCAATCTTATACAAATTTAACCTCGCATCTTACGACTTCCGTCTCTTCTTGACTGTCCGAGGTAGTTTTTGTGACACGGAACTGATAATCTTCCGCCTCTCCCACTCGCTCACGATATATATGTAATTGATCACCTTGGTAAGTCTCGGCCACATAAGCGATGTCAAACCTTCGCAGTTTATGGGTGCGATAATAATCGAGAGGGAAAAGGTCGAGCACGTGCTCAATGTATTTCACCGAGTTCACATGTCCATTCACGTCAACGTCATGATAATAGGTATCCAGCGTGCGAACAAGCTCCGCCTTCTGTCCCATCTTCACGCGGGAACCTTTGTCCATGGGGCAGGACTTTTCCGTTTCCACATATTGGGTGATAGCTCCGTCTTTAATGCTGAGAATGTCAGTAGGCTGGCGCGTGTCCGTATCTATCAATGCCCAAATACTGCGGCCATATCCATAAGTCTTACCCTCGGCATTGGTAATGGCAAAATCACGACTGGTGAAATAGCGCATGGCTCCCTCTACCCATGTCTCCACATAAAAGCGGTCATAGGACTGGGGCATTTCATCCATTTCTACAGCCAACCTGCTCAGCACCCATGTTTTATGCTGGGGATTGAGATAAGTCATGCCAAAACCACGTTCACCACTATGAAAGTCAGCGGCGTTGAGCAGGTGATTACCCAAATGCCCTAAGAAGAGACGCTTGGAGAAATCACAATGGAACGGTTCCGCCACGAATTCATATCTACCTATTTTACTCAGCGACTCCATGTGACAGATTTTCTTGTTGATCCAAATATTCCGTGATAGGTTCTTCCATAGCCCTGGTTACCGCAATGCGCCCGCTACGCGTGTACTGCAAGATGCAGTTAAAGCCGTTGAGCTGCTTAAACAGGTGCACGATATCCTCAGTGAGACCTGCCAACAAAACAGTACTATAGGTGGGATTCACCTCCATCATACGAGCGTCGGCCTTGCGGATGCAACGTGATATCTCAGGATTCTCCAGCAAGTCTGGCGTTGATATCTTGAAAAGGGCCACCTCATGGATGAACAATTCGTCATCCAAATAGTAGGCGCAACTCACCACGTCTATCTTTTTCTCGATAGCTTTCACTATCTTCTTTATCTGTTCTTCATCGCTCCAAGCGGTAATGGTATATTTGTGGATACCCTTTAGTATACTGGCCGATACGTTGAGGCTTTCGATATTTACCTGTCTACGGGTAAATACGGCGGTAATCTGATTAAGAATACCAGCGATATTCTCTGAATGTACCAGCAGGGTATATAATTTTTTCTCGTTGTCCATGTAGTCTATCTCTCCAACAGTTCAGTATTCCAGTTCCAGCAACATCTCGTTCACGCTGCTGCCAGGCAAAATCATCGGCACAATGTCTTCCTCAGGCTTGATAGCGCACTCCAATAGATAGGGTCCTTTGGTATCCAACATCTTTTTCACTTTCCTCTCCAAATCCTCGCGATTGATGGCTACGTCGTAAGGAATGCCATATGCCTTGGCAATATACTCATAACGAGGATTAAGCATGTCGGTGAAGGAATGCCGCCCGCCATACATCAGGTCTTGCCACTGGCGCACGTTGCCCAGGTAATTATTGTTAAGCAATATCATCTTCACGGGAGCCTGCTGTTCCATAATGGTACCCAATTCTTGTATACTCATCTGGAATCCGCCATCGCCCATGAAGCAGCAAATAGTGCGGTCATGGTCGCCAAAGGTCGCCCCGATAGCCGCAGGCAGTCCAAAGCCCATGGTGCCAAATCCTCCACTGGTCACGATTGACCTCTTCTTTAAATACTTAAAGTATCGACTGGAAATCATCTGATTCTGACCCACATCGGTAACTAACACACCATTACCATTCAAAGCCTCGGAAACAGTGTTGGCAACCTCGCCCATCAAGAGCGGCCCATCTTTTGGATGTATGTCGGGTTGTATCACTTTCTCGTTCTCCATCTTGGCATATTCGGCAAAGGAGTCTATCCACTCACGATGGGAATTCTTGTTGAGCAGTCTAGTGATAGCGGGTAACGACATCTTGCAATCTCCTACCACAGGTACATCGCATACCACATTCTTGTTGATTTCCGCCCTGTCTATATCCAGGTGAATGATTTTCGCCTGCTTGGCGTAAGTGGAGACCACGCCCGTATCCCTATCGCTAAAGCGCATACCGATGGCTATCAGCACGTCACACTCCTGGGTCTTCATGTTTGGAGCATAGTTACCATGCATACCCAGCATGCCCATGTTGAGCGGATGGTCACTGGGCAAAGCGGAGAGCCCAAGCAGGGTGCGGCCTGCGGGAATATCCGCTTTCTCCAAGAACTCTATCAGCTCATTTTGCGCACCACCCAGCTCTACGCCTTGTCCTACAAGGGCAAAAGGTCGTTCCGCCTTATTGATGAGAGCGGCCGCCTCTTGTATTTTCTGTTCGTCTAATTTTGGATAAGGCAAGTAGGAACGCACAAACTCCACTTTCACAGGTTCCCATTCACAAGTGCCAACTTGCGCGTCCTTGGCGAAATCCAACACTACAGGGCCAGGCCTTCCACTGCGTGCGATATAGAAGGCACGGCTAACAGCCCAAGCTACATCCTCGGGTCTACGTATCTGGTAAGCCCATTTGGTAATAGGTTGAGCTACGCCCACCAAGTCCACTTCCTGGAACGCGTCGGTACCCAAAGCGGCTGTGGCCACCTGGCCAGCTATCACCACAATGGGTGTTGAGTCCATCATGGCATCAGCTACGCCCGTAAGCGTATTCGTGGCACCTGGGCCACTGGTAACCAAAGCCACTCCCACTTCACCGCTCACCCTCGCGTAACCTTGCGCAGCGTGAGCGGCGGCTTGCTCATGTCTCACCAATATGTGGTCAAACTCCTTGTTCTCACCACGAGTATATCCATAAAGCGTGTCGAACACAGGAATGATAGACCCGCCTGGGTAACCGAAGATGGTCTTCACGCCCTCTAATTTCAGCGCACGCAACAATGCCTCTGAGCCTGGTATAATCTCTTTGCCCATATAATAATACTAAGTTATTTCCTTTCAGTCTATAACGCGCACACCACCTTTGTCCGCGGAACTCACACTATGGGCATATGCCCTAAGTGCCTTGCTCACAATCCTCTTGCGGCGCAAAGGCTGCTGTGGACGGGCCGCCAATTCTTCGTCAGTTAGCTTCACCTCTATCTTGCGGCTGGGAATATCTATTATGATAATGTCGCCATCCTTGAGTTTACCAATGTTTCCTCCAGCGGCGGCCTCGGGTGAGATATGTCCTATGCTCAATCCAGAAGTGCCCCCCGAGAACCTTCCGTCAGTAATCAGCGCACATTCCTTACCCAAATGGCGACTCTTTATGTAAGAAGTGGGATAAAGCATTTCCTGCATGCCAGGGCCTCCCTTTGGGCCTTCGTGAGTGATGACCACACAATCGCCCGCTTTTACCTTTCCGGAAAGGATGCCCTCACAAGCGTCTTCTTGACTATCGAAAACCACGGCAGGGCCTTCAAAATGCCATAGACTCTCATCCACGCCTGCTGTCTTCACCACACAACCATTTTGAGCGATATTGCCGAAAAGCACCGCCAAACCGCCGTCCTTGGTATAAGCATGCTCAAGATCCCTGATACAGCCATGTTCTCTATCCGTATCCAAGGTATCCCATTGCGCATTCTGGCTTCCCATCTGAGTAGAGAACTTTCCGCCAGGAGCGCTATGATAGATGCGCGATGCCTCCGGATCCAGCTCCGCCTTCAAAATGTCATACTTCGCCATCTGCTCTCCCAGGGTCTTCCCGTCTACTCGCTTCACTGACGGATTAATGAGTCCACCCTTGTTCAACTCATTCATAATACCCAATATGCCACCAGCCCTGTTACATTCCTGTACGCTATACTTTTGGGTATTTGGAGCCAGTTTGCAAAGACAGGGCACTTTCCTGCTCAGCCTGTCTATATCCTCCATCTTGAAATCCACCTCCGCCTCTTGCGCCACAGCCAAAAGATGAAGCACCGTGTTGGTACTTCCACCCATGGCTATATCTAATGTCATGGCGTTCAAGAAAGCATCACGAGTAGCTATATTCCGAGGCAACACGCTATCATCGCCTTCCTCGTAGTAGGCCAAGGCATTTTTCACTATCTGGCGTGCCGCGTCACGGAAAAGCCGTATACGATTCTCGTGCGTAGCCAAGATGGTACCATTACCTGGCAAGCTCAATCCGATGGCTTCCGTCAATGAATTCATGGAGTTGGCCGTAAACATACCCGAGCAACTACCACATCCTGGGCAAGCACACTTTTCCAGTTCATTGATTTCCTCGTCACTCACCGAGGTGTCCGCGCCTTTCACCATGGCGGTAATCAGGTCTGCGTTCTCGCCTTTCCAGCGTCCAGCCTCCATAGGGCCACCCGAGCAGAACACTGTAGGAATATTCAACCTCATGGCAGCCATCAGCATGCCTGGAGTCACCTTATCGCAATTGGATATACATATCATGGCATCTGCCTTATGGGCATTTACCATATACTCCACGGAATCGGCTATAATGTCACGGGAAGGCAAGGAATAGAGCATGCCGTCATGCCCCATGGCGATGCCATCATCGATAGCTATGGTATTAAACTCGGCGGCATAACAGCCCATGGCTTCTATCTCCCGCTTCACAATTTGTCCTATCTCGTGTAAATGTGTATGTCCCGGCACAAACTGCGTGAACGAGTTGACCACAGCAATGATAGGCTTGCCAAACTGCTCCTGTTTCATGCCTGCGGCCACCCAAAGCGCACGGGCTCCTGCCATTCTACGGCCTTCTGTGCAAACGGTACTTCTTAATGGATGTTTCATCATAACATTTATCTAAATTCTGCAATCGAATGCAAAAATACACAGAATTTATGTAACAGCCAACGAATTTTACAAAAATGTCACACATATCATGAAATTTGTTATCAAATCACATGTATCAGTTCCAATTTATAAGCATTTGAGGTAATGCGCTTAAACAACGTGAATTCGACGAAGAGTTACAGAAACGCCAGACATATATAGATCCATGTTCCTGGAAGTATAGTATCCTTTCCAGTACCAGCCTACTGGTACTGGAGTTTCAACAGGCTGGTACTGGGAGGGCAATACTACTTACTTTCAAGAGGAGTAGTATTGGATGCCGCCAGGAATATTGCCGCGAGACGGCAACATTCATAGTTGACCAGACAACATCACTTCCTCTACTGAAAAGCCCACACAATTTCACCCGTTTCAAAATTCAGGGGGGGCAAACAATGTTCATACTAAAACAAAAAGGAATATCACATACATAATAACGTGAATTCGACGATTTCCAGGCATGGGCTAGCGGGGGAATGTCAAGAAATCCTACTTTCACGCTCTTGCGGGAACGAGAGCCCCCAGGCTGCCCATGTACAGGCGGCGGGAAACGAAACTAGTCGCGAAGGCCCACGAGACTAGTCTCATCGGCCATCGAAACTAGTTTAGTGGGGCCACGCTACTAGTTTCGTTTTTCCTCGCGCACAAGCCGCCTCCAGCCCTATCCGGGTTTTGTCAAGATTTACTCACCCATTCATTCGTCCATTCACCCCCTTCCCATGCACGTCGCTCACAACATCTCCGCGTTTCCCCAGGCACCGCGAGGCAAGAACTGGTTATCCCCCACTGAAAATCCACGGAACCTACTTTATTCAGCAATCATGCTTGCCGAATGCGTTCTCGCGTCTCGGCGCTTTGGCAATGGCAGATTATGTGCGCAAGCTGAGATTCGTCGAATTCACGTTATTAATATTAAAAAGATGCCGAGGCATTGGCCTCGGCATCTAAAGCTGCTCACTTTCTTCTTTCGCCAAGCGGAGAAGAAAGAATGTCCTCTCTACATTAGTCCTTGATGCTGCTGTCGTTGAAAGTAGCTACACGATTGAACTCTACCTGCTTAAAGAGCTTGTCGGTAGCGCCCATACCCTTAGTACTCAGACGGTTTGCGTCAATCTTGTAAGTCTTAACGAGCATGTTCTTCACAGCCTCGGCACGCTTCTCAGACAACTTTTGGTTGAGCTCTGCGGAACCCTCGGGAGAAGCATAACCCTTGATTTCGATGTTTGCCTCAGGATGGTTCTTCATATACTGGGCGATCAGCTCAACGTTAGCCTGCTGGCTTCTGTCGATAACGCTCTTACCCTGACGGAAGAGAACAGTGGGCTGCAAGTTGGTAGCGGTAGCGGGCTTAACGTAAGCGGGCTTCTTGTTGCACTCGTCAAGCGCCTTCTGCAAGTCGGCGATCTTCTTGTTCTTGGCAGCCAACTCTGCGTCCTTTCCGTTGAGGTCATCGCGAAGGCTATTAATCTGGCTGTTCAAACCGTCAATCTCAGCCTGGTCACGCAACTGAGCGATAGTGAAGTTGTGAGTACCGTTAGAGTTCTTGAACTTGTAGACGATACCTACATTGAGCTGAACCATAGAACGGTTGATGGTGTAGTTAACGCCATCATGCAGAGTTTTACCACCTACCTCTGCGGCGGGGGCGGTCAAAGCCCATACCATAGAAGGCTCGATGTATGCCTGCCATTGCTTCTGGCTGCCAAAGTTGAAAGCGAAGTCAATACCCACCTTAGAAGTAAGATAGTTTGACTTACCCTCACCGAAAGCGTGTGCCCAGCCGAGACCAGCTACGGGAATCACCTCAAAGGAACGAGGCTCGCCCTGGTAGCCACCTATCCAGTTGCTCATGTTAACAGTACCCAGCAAGCTGGTGTTGACGAAGCGAACGGCTGTGCCGAAAGACTCGTAAGGCTTGTTGGAGAAGTAAGCGTTGCTCTCAACCGCCAAACCGAACACTGGAGTGAAGTTGCGACCGATACGCAAGCCGACGTTGGGGTTCAAACCGCTCAACCAGCTGTTTTCGGTAGTCTTCGTTGCAACACCTCCATTGATGCCAATGTAGAAATTGTCAAACGTTTTACTTTCAGTTACAGTCTGCGCTGAAACTGAAACTGCCATGAAGGCAGCTGCGAATAGAAGTACTAATTTTTTCATGTCTCTCTGAAAATTAATGAGTAATCCAACATTTTATATGCAAAGTAATGAAAAAAAACGATATGTTCCAAATATTTTGACCAATATCTTCACTTTATCAACAGAAAAGCCGATAAAAGGGACAATTACCTGGAACAAAGTTTGAGTTTACCGTCTTATCCAATCGGAAAGAATGGTTTCGCCCAAGGGTGTCAACACACTCTCGGGATGAAACTGCAAACCACACACGTCATACTGCTTGTGGCGCAGAGCCATGACTTGTCCGTCACTACTTAGGGCTGTCACTTGCAAGCAGTCTGGAAAATCCTCGCGGGAGACCACCCATGAATGATATCTGCCCACCTCGAAATGACGGGGCAAATCGGCGAAGAGAGGCTCATCCATCATTTGCTCGCAAGGAGTGGCAACACCATGGTATACCTGATGAAGACGAACCAATCGCCCCCCAAAAACCTCCCCGATGGCTTGATGACCCAGGCAGATGCCCAAAATGGATTTGCGGGGGGCGTATGTCTTGATGACCTCTAGCAGCAAACCCGCCTCACTGGGAATACCTGGGCCAGGACTAAGGAGCAACTTATCGTAAAGTTCCAGGCTGGAAAGCTGGAATTGGTCGTTGCGGAACACGTCCACCTCAACGCCCAGGGATTTGACGAGATGCACCAAGTTATAAGTGAACGAGTCATAATTGTCTATCACGGCTATTCTCATATCTGTTTCTCTTTATTATATAATAATGTATATGATGACGGGAGCGTCACAGGGTCTCAGCCAAGCGGATGGCCTTGACCAACGCTCCCAACTTGCTGTTGCACTCTTCCAGCTCATACCGCTCATCGCTCTTGGCCACAACACCCGAGCCTGCCTGGAACCACAATTCCGTTCCCTTGCTGAAGAATGTACGGATAACGATAGCTTGATTGAGTTCCCCATGAAGTCCGATGAAGCCAACACAACCTCCATAAACACCGCGGCTATGAGGCTCCAATTCACTGATAATCTGCAAGGCTCTCACCTTCGGAGCGCCACTCAATGTGCCAGCGGGAAAAGTGTCCACGAACTCCCTAATAGTGGAGATGCCCTCGTTGAGCGTGCCACTCACCCTACTCACTAGATGGATGACATGACTATAGTACTGCATATCTTTGTAGAACTCCACTCGAACGTCATGACAATTGCGACTGAGGTCGTTGCGTGCCAAGTCCACCAGCATGACGTGCTCGGCGTTTTCCTTGGGGTCATCTCGCAGGAAAGTGGCGGCTTGCAAGTCTCGTTCCGTGTCGCCAGTACGCTTGGCGGTACCAGCAATAGGGTCTATATAGGCCTTGCGCCCCACCACCCTGTTGTGGGTCTCGGGTGATGAGCCGAAAAGGCGATAGCTCCCGAAGTCGAGATAGAAAAGATAGGGACTGGGGTTGACACTGCGCAAAGCCCTGTAAAGCTTGAAATCATCACCCTCGTATCGCTGGACGAAACGGCGGGAGAGCACCACCTGGAACACGTCACCCCTTAGGCAATGAGCCACGCCACGAGAGACATTTGCCATGTGTTGGGCATCGGTGAGCGTGGAGGAAGTCTCGCCCACGGGACGGAAGCTGTAAGTTGGTACGTAACCACTGTTGACATGGCGCATCACCTCCTCGATAGCTCGCTCGCCACCAATCGAGACCACCTGGAGTGTGTTGTGGAAATGGTCTATCACCAGAATGGTCTCATAGAAGATGTAGAGAATGTCGGGGACTTCGTCGCGTTCCCGGACCTCGTCCTTAATAGGGATATCCTCGAAATAGCGCACGGCGTTGAACGAAGTGAAACCATAAAGACCACAATGCTCACTGCCCTCACCCGTGACACGGAAGCGGGAAAGGAAGTCCTCCAGGGCATGGATGACCGACTCCTTGGCCTGCCCTTTGCGGGATGTATCTACGGAAGACTCGCCGCAAGTGCCGTCTGGGTAAGCGCACATTACCTTTCCGTGTGCCACGGCCACACGGGCAATGGGATGGATGGCGATAAAGGAGCGACTGTTCTCCGTGGCGTGATAGTCGGAACTCTCCATGAGCGCGGACTGAGGATAGATGTCCCTCAAGCGCATGTAGACTCCAACGGGGGTGTAAAGGTCGCCGAGAAAGCTACGCGTGATAGCTTGAAAGTTAAAAGTCTCCATAGATTCCTGCCATTTGCTTGTTGTTAAGATAGGTTTCCACGTCCTTATCGCCACGCCCGCTCACGGTGAGCACCACCACGTCCTCGGGGCGGAACGAGATCTTGCCAAGCGCGGCCACGGCGTGCGCGCTCTCTATGGCGGGAATGATGCCTTCCATGCGGGTCAGCTCATAACCCGCCCGTATAGCCTCTTGGTCGTTGATGGCCAAGACGTGGGTGCGTCCACGCTGGGCCAGGTCAGCGTGCATGGGGCCTATACCAGGATAGTCCAGTCCCGCACTGATGGTGAAAGCTTCCTTGATCTGCCCGTCGTCTGTTTGCATCACGAGTGTCCTCGCGCCATGGATGATACCTTCCGAGCCGCAGTGCATGGTGGCAGCGGTATAGGGAGTGTCCACTCCCTGCCCCGCGGCCTCCGCCAGGTAGATTTTCACCCGTTCGTCGTCTATGTAGTGGTAGATGGTGCCCGCGGCGTTGGAACCTCCGCCCATGCAGGCAATGAGGTAGTCGGGGTAGTCGCGCCCCACTTTCTCCCGCAGTTGACCCTTCAGCTCCTCGGAGATGACGCTCTGCAGACGGGCCACGATGTCGGGATAAGGATGGGGGCCCATGGTGCTGCCCACCAGGTAGAAGGTATCCCGCGGGTGGCGACACCAGTCCCTGATGGCCTCCGAGCAGGCGTCGCTCAGCGTCATGTTGCCCGTGGTGACGGCGTGGACTGTCGCTCCCAGCATGCGCATGCGCTCCACGTTGGCGTGTTGCCGCTCCACGTCGGTCTTGCCCATGAATATCTCGCATCTCATGCCCATCAGGGCGCATACCGTGGCCGTGGCCACGCCGTGTTGTCCCGCTCCCGTCTCGGCCGTCACGCGGGTCTTGCCCATGCGCTTGGCCATGAGTATCTGGCCCACGGTGTTGTTGATCTTGTGGGCGCCCGTGTGGTTGAGGTCTTCCCTTTTCAGGTAGAGCTGGCAGCCATACAGCTCGCTCATGCGGCGGGCATGGTAGAGGGGCGAGGGGCGGCCCACGTAGTCGCGCAGCAACGCCCTGTACTCCCGCTGGAAGTCGGGGCTGTCGAGTATCTCGCGGTAGACGCGCCTCAGGTCGTCCACGCAGCGGTAGAGTATCTCGGGGACATAGACCCCGCCAAACTTTCCGAAAAATCCTTCGTCACTTACTTGGTATTTCATGTCTTCACTGGTTTAACGCGTCAAACAATAAGTCTAGGGCCTTGTCGGGGTCGCCCTCCTGCCGCAGCAGGGAGACGAACTTGCTGCCGATGATGGCGCCGGCGGCGTGTCCCTGGGCCAGGGCCAGGGTCTGGCGGTTGCCGATGCCGAAGCCTATCATGCGGGGGTTCCTCAGCCCCATGGCCTCCACCCTGTCGAAGTAGGCCAAGTGGTCAGGGCCGAAGGAGCCTTGCGTCCCCGTGGTGCTGGCGGAGCTCACCATGTAGATGAAGCCGTCGGTATGGCGGTCGATGAGGCGCACGCGCTCCTCGCTGGTCTCGGGAGTGATCATCATGATGACCCTCACGTCGTGGCGGTCGGCCAGGGGCTTCACCCGCTCCAGGTAGTCGCGGAAAGGCAAGTCGGGAATGATGCACCCGCTCACGCCCGTGGCCACGCAGTCGCGGAAGAAACGCTCCAGTCCGTATCGCTCCACCACGTTGAGATAGCCCATCAAGACCAGGGGGATGTCCACCTGGCCGCGGATGCCTCCCAGCTGCTCGAATATCTTGGCCAGGGTGATGCCGTTGGCCAAGGCCTCGGTGCCCGCCTGCTGTATGACGGGGCCGTCGGCCAGCGGGTCGCTGAAGGGGATGCCCACCTCCACCATGTCGATGCCTCGGCGTTGCAGGGTGAGGATGACGCGGGCCGTGCCCTCCAGCGTGGGCGAGCCGGCGCAGAAGTAGAGCGACAGCAACTTGCGCCCGTCGCCCTGTTGGAATAGTTGGTTGATCTTGTTCATCTCTCTTGTTTATTATTAATGTGAATTCTACGAAAAGTCGTAGAGACGCGTTCTCGCGTCTCGGCAAGCCGCCAGGGCTTTGCGAGTGGCGATTTTATTCAGTCCGCTTGCTTGCTGAGACGCGAGAACGCGTCTCTACACTTTGGCAATGACAGCTTAAGCGCACAAGCTGAGGCGGCTCCCTGCGGCATAGTCGCGACATAGGTGGGACATTGGCAGGGAATCATCTTACTTGATTCCTAGAATCATCTTAGTTGATTCCCGGAATCATCTTACATGATTCCCACAATCATCTTAGATGATTCCATGCCTAGCCTGGACTCTTACCGCGTCAAGGCCGAGGGGAGGCGCAGGCAATGCCCCGTGGCTACCCCGATTGAGGGCTTGGATCGTGCCCGATGCCTCGCAGGAAACGGGCCAACGCAGCTACGTCTTTCACCCCTGGCGAGAGCTCGAAGCGGGAGTTGAGGTCTACGCCCAGGCAGCGGGGATGACGGAAGGAACGCACGCATTCCTCGTCTCCTGGCCCCAGGCCTCCGCTGAGCAGGAAGGGCAAATTGCCCCTGTAGCGGGAAAGCAACGACCAGTCAAACCGTTGGCCACTGCCGCCATGGGTGGCGCAGCGCGTGTCGAATAGCAGGCCGTCTGCCACCTCCTCATAGGCCAGCGCAGTGGTCAGGTCCTCGGAGCAGGCCACACCCACCGCCTTGATGAGCAACGTCCCCGAGGGAAGCCCCCCGCGCAGGCGGCGACAGAAGGCGGGAGATTCCGCTCCATGCAATTGCACGCCGCCCAGGCCGTATCGCCCCACCGCGGAAAGTATTTCATCCTCATCTTGGTCCACGAATACCCCTACCCTTTTGGCTCTTGTAGGAGGCAACTTCTCGGGTGGCGTAGTGACACAACGGGGGCTATTGGGATAGAAAACAAAACCCAGCGAGTCCACGCCCAACGCATCCACCGCCGCCACGTTGTCGGGAAAGTTCATGCCACATACCTTGACTCTCATCGCAGCGATTGGATAAAGCCGCCCAACGCTTCGCCTGGACGGGTGGCGGACATGAATCTCTCTCCTATCAGGAAGCCTCTGTAGCCCGCTCGCCGCAACTGATCTACAACCTCAGGATCGCACAACCCGCTCTCGCTCACCAGGCACTCACCCCGGGGCAACAAGCCGGCCAGGCGGAAACTGGTTTCCACATCGGTGGCGAAAGTGCCCAAGTGACGATTGTTCACGCCATACATGTCGGGCAAGACATCGGCATAATCCAACTCGCGCTCGTCATGCATCTCCAGCAAGACCTCCAGTCCCAATTCCCTGGCCTCCTTCCGCAGCCGGGCGCACTCCTCCCTCCCCAGGCAAGCGGCTATCAGCAACACCGCGGAGGCTCCGCAAAGGCGAGCCACAAGAAGTTGGTAGGGGTCGATGACGAAGTTCTTGTAGAGGACGGGCAGCGTGACTCCCGCCTGTCGAACCTGGACGATATGCTCAGGACAACCGCCAAAATAGGCCTGGTCGGTCAACACGCTCAGCGCGGATGCCCCGTTGCGTTGATACTCCAAGGCTATCTCCGCCGGCCGCGCCTCGGCCTGTATCCACCCCCGTGAAGGACTCTTGCGCTTAAACTCGGCAATGATGCCCGTGGGGCTAGCCATCAGGGCCGCCCTCATCGAGGTAACTCCTTCGCCGCCCTGTTCGGCCAACTGGCGTTCCACCATTTGCCGCAGCCGCTCCAGGGACAGCTTCCGCTTCATCTCCCGCAGCTCCATCCGCTTGTGAGCCACAATCTGTTCCAGAATATCCGCCATGACCTTCAAGAGTTGAGTTCCACAAACTTGCGGAAGGTGGCCAAGGCCTTGCCGCTGTCAATGCTCTCCCGGGCTATCTCCAGGCATTCGTCGATGCCTTTCCTTCCGCCCTCCATCACCTGTATGCCAAACGCCGCGTTGGCCAACGTGACGTTCTTCTGCCCCGGCAAAGCGCGATTGGCCAATACGTTGTCAAATATCTCGGCCGCCTCATCCTCGGTGGCTCCGCCGCAAAGTTCCTCGGGCGTGGCCAGGGGAAAACCCAAGTCCTGGGGCTTGAACACTCGCTCGTATTGATTGGTGGCCACCTTGAAATCGCCCGTCAGGGATATCTCGTCATAGACATCCACGCTGTTGACGATGCCGTAGTCGATGCCCAACTTTTGGTAAACCTGGCTGTAAAGCCTCATTTGCGCCAGACTGGCCACGCCCAGCAATTGGCATTGCGGTTGGCTGGGGTTGACAAGGGGGCCCAGCAGATTGAACACCGTGGGGAAGCTCAATGCCTTGCGGATAGGGCCAACAAATTTCATGGCCTTGGCGAAGAGCTGGGCATGCAGATAGACGATGCCCGCCTCGTTGAGCGAGCGGTTGAGCTTGTCCAAATCGGCGGTGAACACCACGCCATGGTGCCTGATGACATTGGAAGCTCCGCTCACCGATGTAGCGGCAAAGTTGCCGTGCTTGGCCACTTTGTATCCCGCCCCCGCTATCACGAAGCAAGCCGTGGTGGAGATGTTGAAAGTGTTCTTGCGGTCTCCGCCCGTTCCCACCACGTCAATATACCGATCGCAATCCAGCTTGGCGGGAATGCCCGTCTGCAAGATACCATCCCTGAAGCCCAGCAGTTCGTCTACGGTCACGCCTCTCATCTGCAAGCCCGTGAGCAAGGCAGATATTTGCTCGCCGGGATATTCCCCCTGGGTGATGCCCACGATGACATCCCGTGTCTGTTCCCTGGTCAGCCGCTCGTGCTCCAGTACCTTTTCCAAGATTTCTTTCATTTCCATGTTGTCTCTCTCCTGTGTTTTTGTTGAATTAGTAATGTATGGAACAAAAAAAGAGGGCTTGTCGCAAGTATCGACAAGCCCTCTTCTATCTCTTCAGTATAACTGGCATAGCTACATGGGGTCACGACTCACGACTTTTCGGTCTTGAGTTACGCCACCACCATGCTATGGACTGATATGCCATCATATATAAATTGAATAATTCCTGTTGTATTCTGTTGATTTATTGGCAAAGATAGCGTATATCTTTCAAACCTCCAAATTTTTCCAAGAAAATCTTTCAAATATCCATCAATTTTCTTCGTTCCCCCATCATCTGGCATTTCTTTTCCCTCTAGCCTCCATGTATTCCGCGTCTTCTTCATATCCACCCCTCACCCTCATATCCCATTTATTATAACAGCCTGTCGTCTCTTATACATTATCATATATATAACAAAAGCGCGATGAATTGCGAATCGCGCTTGCGCAGCTACTGATTCACTCTTGAATGCCCAAAAGGCAAACCTCTAAATTGTTAATAATACATAAAAAAGAGAGGTATTCACCCCCTAACATCTTCACTTACAGGGATATTCCAGGGAAAAACGTTAACTTTGCGCCGGATTTCGAGAAGTCCAACGTAAAGTTTCACTTTATCATTTACCAATTTATTAATTCATTTATGTCTAACTTTAAAAATGTACAGCCGCTCGACGACTTCAACTGGGACGAGTTCGAGAACGGCTCAAACGCAAGCGTCAACAAGGCCGACCAAGAGAAAGCCTATGACGAAACTCTCAACAAGGTGACCGACAACCAAGTGGTGGAAGGCACCGTGATTTCCATCGACAAGAAGGAAGTCATCGTTAACATCGGATACAAGAGCGACGGAATCATCCCCGCTGCCGAGTTCCGTTACAACCCCGACCTGAAAGTAGGTGACAAGGTTGAGGTATACGTGGAAAGCCAAGAGGACAAGAAGGGCCAATTGGTACTCTCACACAAGAAGGCTCGCCTGAGCAAGAGCTGGGATCGTATCAACGAGGCTCTGGAAAAGGAGGAGATTATACAGGGATACATCAAGTGCCGCACCAAGGGTGGCATGATCGTAGACGTATTTGGCATAGAGGCCTTCTTGCCTGGTAGCCAAATCGACGTACACCCCATCAGGGATTACGATATCTTCGTGGGCAAGACCATGGAGTTCAAGGTAGTGAAGATCAACCAGGAGTTCCGCAACGTGGTTGTCTCCCACAAGGCTCTCATCGAGGCTGAGCTGGAGCAGCAGCGCAAGGAAATCATCAGCAAGCTGGAGAAGGGACAGATCCTGGAAGGAACCGTCAAGAACATCACTTCTTATGGCGTATTCGTAGACCTGGGAGGCGTAGACGGATTGATTCACATCACCGACCTTTCTTGGGGCCGCGTAAGCGATCCTCACGAGATAGTAAACCTCGACGACAAGATCAACGTGGTGATACTCGACTTCGACGAGGAGAAGAAGCGTATCGCACTCGGCTTGAAGCAGCTCACTCCGCATCCTTGGGACGCTTTGGATCCCAACTTGAAGGTGGGCGACCACGTGAAAGGCCGCGTGGTAGTGATGGCCGACTACGGAGCGTTCGTAGAGGTAGCTCCTGGCGTAGAGGGCTTGATCCACGTTTCAGAGATGTCTTGGAGCCAGCACTTGCGTTCCGCACAAGACTTCATGAAGGTGGGCGACGAGGTAGAGGCAGTTATCTTGACGCTGGATCGCGAGGAGCGCAAGATGAGCCTCGGCATCAAGCAGCTTAAGGAAGACCCATGGGAGAACATCGAAGTGAAGTACCCCATCGGCAGCAAGCACACCGCCAAGGTGAGAAACTTCACCAACTTCGGTATCTTCGTTGAACTGGAGGAAGGCGTAGACGGACTTATCCACATCTCAGACCTCTCTTGGACAAAGAAGGTTAAGCATCCTTCAGAGTTCACCCAGCAGGGCGCGGACATCGACGTGGTAGTGCTCGAGATAGACAAGGAGAACCGTCGCCTGAGCTTGGGCCACAAGCAGCTCGAGGAGAATCCTTGGGACAAGTATGAGGCTATCTACACTCCAGGCAGCGTACACAAGGGAACCATCACCGAGATGATGGACAAGGGTGCCGTTATCGCACTGGAAGAAGGCGGTGAAGGCTTCGCTACTCCTAAGCACCTCGTGAAGGAAAATGGCGAGAAGGCCAAGAAGGGCGAGACCCTCGACTTCAAGGTGATAGAGTTCGTAAAGGACACGAAGCGCATCATCCTCTCCCACTCCCGTACTTTCGAGGAGGGCAAGGAGGAAACCCGTCCCGCGGCTCACAAGCACAACAACCGCAAGAGCGACGCTCCAGTTATCAACAACGTAGCCGCTGGCACCTCACTGGGTGATATCGACGCGTTGGCTAAACTGAAGGCTTCGCTGGAAAAAGGTGAATAATCAGTAACTCACTTTCATATTTACATTCGTCAAGGCCAGTCCCCCATCCCGGGGGCTGGCCTTTAGCGTTTCCAGGGGAGTCCAACGCCAAGGCAACCAATTCCCCCAGGCATTCCCGCCAGGACAAGAAAGGTGGTCTTATATGGTCTAATCATCGATTTGGGTTAAATAAAACAAAAAACCGCGATGCCTTTCGCCTGTGCGGAAAATATCGCGTAACTTTGCACTCTATCATGAGTGACATGAAAAAGAACCTAACCAATATATCGAAAATCGTCCTCTCGCTGTTCCTGGGGCTTGCCATACTTTACTGGATGTACCGGGATTTCGACTTCCACCGCATGGGAGACGTACTCGCCAACGAGATGGACTGGACGTGGATGCTGCTCTCCTTTCCCTTTGGCATCATGGCGCAAGTGTTCAGGGGCTGGCGATGGAGGCAATCACTGGAGCCAATCGGCGAGAAAGCCAGGGCATCGGTATCCGTACACGCCATTTTCCTGTCCTACGCCACCAGCCTGCTGATACCCCGAGCGGGAGAGTTCATTCGCTGCGGCGTATTGAAAAGGTGGGACGGCGTATCGTTCGCCAAGTCGCTGGGCACCGTGGTGACAGAAAGAGCCATCGACTCACTGCTCATCATGGTGATAGCGGCATTGACCTTCCTGGCGCAAATACCCGTGTTCAACACTTTCTTCAGGCAAACGGGCACGAGCATGGACTCGCTGCTCGCCCGCTTCACCACGGCCGGGTATGCCGTGACCGCCATTTGCGGAGTGGCCGCTTGCGTATTGCTCTATATCCTGTTGCGCAAGTTTTCCGCCCACCATATGGTGAAAGAGACCCTAAGGGGCATCTGGCAAGGCATCGCCTCGCTGAGAGGAGTGAAAAACATCCCCCTGTTCGTCTTCTTCACGCTCGCTATCTGGGCCAGCTACTTCCTGCACTACTACCTCACTTTCTTCTGCTTCGAGGGCACGTCCACCTTGGGCATGATGAGCGCGCTGGTCACCTTCATCGTGGGCAGCATCGCCGTGATAGTGCCCACGCCCAACGGAGCGGGACCATGGCACTTCGCCGTGAAGACCATGCTGATACTCTATGGCGTGCAAGAACAGGAAGCACTCTACTTCGTGCTCATCGTACACGCCGTGCAGACCATGCTGGTGGTGGCGCTCGGCGTTTACGGCTGGCTGGCCTTGCAGTTCACCAGCAAGAAAGCGGCTGTGGAATAAAAAGTCAGTACTACTGCTCCAGCGTTTCAGTACTACTGAAATCCAATATCAGTAGTACTGCGTTGGCACTTGCAGTACTACTGCGATTTTTTCTCCCTCGATAAAGCTCACTTGCCCTCAGGATATGGAATGCCCTCCAGGTACATATCCTTCAGGTTCAGTATCACCAGCTTGAAACGCTCCAGCACGTCCAGACCCAGCACACCGTCTTCCATTCCCTTGAGGTAACCAGGCGTTTCCGTCTCGCCCGCCTGCCCTTCCACGCCGGCGTTCACCATCACGGAGAAGAGTGCCGCCTTGCCGTTTCCCAGGCGAAACACCTTTACGGGCAGGCGATAGCCACGGGTAAGTATGGCGGCGCCTACGCCTCCCATCATCACGGAGTCTGGCTTGCCTGCGGCCAGTGTCTCCTGCTTGTGCCGCTCAAACCAAGTGCGTTGCAACGAGGTCTCATAGCATCCCGTGTCGAAGTGGAAGTAGAGCGGTTGCTCGTCATAGTCGGAAGAGGCCATGGTGAGGGTTTCCTGGTCGCCCCGCAGTAAGTTGCTCACGGGCAACGGGCAGGGTGTTGGCTTCTCGGGAATGACGAACTGCCGGTGCTCAAAGTCCAGCCGCACCTCTTGCATGCGCAGCATGAGGGGCATGCCCATGACTGGCGGGAGCAAGGAGCCTATGCTGTCCATGGCCGCGTTGCCCGTCTGAATGTCAACGATGAGGAAAGGCACGTTCGCCCAAGCCATCTCACCGATGCGCAACGTGTCCGCCATGGCGTATCGTCCTTCTTGTTTTCCCATGCCAATCATCTGGGTGGTGGCATCCAGCAGCCGCAAGCCATAGTCCCGCGCCTGCCTCGACGAGATGATGTTAACACCCGCCCCCGTGTCGAACACCAGCGTGCTTCCCTTTCCATTGACGCTGCCGTCCATGGTGATGAAATGTCCCTGGGAAGTCTTGTCCTTGGCTTGATGCATCACGCTGTGCGTTTTCATCGGCACGCGGTAAGTGCCCGCGGGATGCAAAGGCTGGCAAATGGGGCCATTGTCGGCAAAGACCCGATACAGCCTTGCCATGACAAGGTAGTTTTGAGTTTGCGCGCTGTCCACTCCCTGCGCTCTCAACTGGTCATGAAGGCTTTGCGCCAAGTCGGCGGCCTCGGCATAGCGGTCGGTGCGAGCCAGGTTCATCACCATCAGCCACGCCATGCTCAGCGTGTTGTCTCCCAATTCTGGCTGGTGGTTGTTCAGCAGGTCACCCAACACCACGCAGGCCGAGTCCGGCTGGTTGAAGTAATGGCACGTCAAAGCCTGCGCCATCTTGTAGAGCATGGGGTGCACGGAATCTGCGGGAGTGGTTTTCAGCTCGCGTTTCAAGTCAAACCAGCGGTTTTCATTCATTAGCCTGCCGAGACGCTCGTCAGCGGTTTGTGCCCGCATAACCAGCGAAGCGAACAGGAAAAGCAACAGGAAAAGTCTTTTCTTCATGGTCTTCTGGCATTATATTAGGTCAACAAAGATAGTGAAAAAATACGAGTATCCGACCATGGTAACATTATTTTAGAGGAAGAATAGGTTCCACCCGCATGAAAAGCAGTTGGCTTGGAAAACAAATCAAGTTGTTTCGAGAAGGAAATCAAGTTATTTTGTTGTTGAAAACAAGTTATTTTGTTGTTGAAAACAAGTTATTTTGCTGACGAAAACAAGTTGTTTTGGTCAGCAATTCAACTTGTTTTGGTTCAGCCGAAATTTCTTGGGGGAATAGTCGTGATGAGAGGGGCTTCGAAGAGGGTCTCCTCTCGCCATTATATAACAATATAAAAACAGATATTCCCCACGAGTTTTCCCCTGGCCCGTTATTCTCATGAGGGATACAACTTATTCGCTAAACCCCGCCAATAGCCTCCGTGGCTTGACGACAATGTTCACATCGCCGCTACGGAGTCGCTTGACGAGACGCGAATACCAACCAGTATTGACACATTATTTATATATACGCGCGCGAGGCAGCCTACTCCCCTCGCCGATAGGTAACAAAGGAAAACGCATAAGGGCGGGAAGCGGACGGAGGGAAGGCTTCCCGGCTGACCACTTGCCAGCCAGCGTAATCGGGGAAAAAAGCGTCCGCCCGCGGGGCAAGGGCATCCACCTCCGTGAGCCATAACTCTTGCGCCAAAGGGAGAGCCTGCCGATAGACCTCCGCACCCCCTATCACGAACACTTCCCGCAGCGAGGCGCATCGCCGCAAGGCTTCCTCCAGTGAGGGACAGACCTCCAGGCTGGTGTCCTCTGGCAACGGGGATAGCGAGGAAAGTCCTCCACGGCGGGAAAGCACGATGTTGCGACGATGGGGCAAGGGTCCGTGGGGCAGCGACTCATAGGTCTTGCGCCCCATGATGACAGCGTGCCCCCACGTCAACTGGCGGAATCGCGCCATGTCCTCGGGCAAGTGGAAGAGCAATTGGCCTTGGTAGCCTATCGCCCGGTCACGGGCCACGGCGGCTATGAGCTTCACTTTCATGGCAGGGTCACTACTTGGGGAGCGGCGGACGGCAGGTGCGTGCTCTTCACGCGCCACTCTTGCGGATACAGGTTATTGGCTCTTTGGCCGATGTTCTTGGCGAATCCCAAGGGCTGGCGGCCATAGGTCAGGAGCGTGAAACCCCTTGGCGTGTCGGCTGGTAAGGGGAAGGCCTCCTTGCGCAGGTAGGCCACGGCCTGCTGCCAGGTCAAGTCCACGGCGGGGAAAGTCTCTTGATGGAGCAAGGTGGAAAGGGCGAGCGACTGGTGGGGCAGCAAGTCCCTGCCCTTCAAAGTGCCCATGGTGACACCCGCATGGAGCACCCGCAACCGCTCGCGGGCTTGCTGATAGAAGGGAAACCAACGCTGGGGAATGGCCCTGAGCGTATCTTCCTCCAGCGAGTATACCATTTCCTCATCCGCCCGCAACCAATCAGTGGGCACGGAGAAAGGTTTCCCTGGTTTCTCCCGACGGGAATTTTTCGCCTTGCGGGGTGGCTTTTCCTCCCCACCCTGCTCTTCGGGCTTGCGCAGCACGGCCATGAACAGGCCCTCGCCACGGGTATAGCCGGGGATGAAACGATATACTGGCAGGTCGCCCGCCAGGCTGCCCGTGATGCCCCAATCTGTCTCCACATCCACCGTGAGCGGCTCCGCTCCCAGCTCGTCTATCATCCAGGCCACGTTCTCCTCGTCTTCCTGGGCGTTGAAAGTGCAGGTGGAATAAACCAGCAAGCCTCCTGGACGCAAGCAGCGCCAAGCGTCGGAGACTATCTCGCGCTGCAACTTGGCGCAGTCAAAGACGTGTTGCCGGCTCCACTCGGCTATGCTGGCGGGGTCTTTGCGAAACATGCCCTCGCCCGAGCAAGGCACGTCCGCCACAATCACGTCAAACCGTAAACCCGACTCGCGGTAGGCCTTAGGGAAGTCATTGGTGACCACCACGTCGGGATGACCCCACTTCATCATGTTCTCCGCCAGTATCCTGGAGCGGTCTCGCATAGGCTCATTGCAGAAAAGCAGACTGCCCTGGGGCAACGCGGAGCGGGCTACCGTGGACTTGCCACCAGGAGCGGCGCATAAATCCAAGGCCACCACGGGGCGGGAGACGTGCTGCCGCAACACCCGGTGAAGGAACATGGAGGAGGCTTCCTGCACGTAGTAGACACCGGCGTGAAGCATGGGGTCGAAGGTAAAATCGGGTCGGCTAGCCAAATAGCAAGCGTCCTCGCACCAAGGCACTTGTCCCTCGGCATCCTCTACCTTTACCTCTCCCGCGGGGAGCTTGGCTGGATTGAGACGAATGGCCACCGTGGGCGACTCGTCCAGCGCACGAAGGAAGCGGTCGTAGCGGGTTTGCCCCATCAAGGCAAGCGTATATTGAGAGAAATCTTGCGGTAAATTCATTTTTTCATGTGGTTTATGACGCGAATTTAAGAAAAAAATCGTTTCTTTGCAACTAATGCGCCATTGGACTCGTCTAATACACAGAAAAAACAAAACAATATGAAAAGACTCATAACCATTACCCTGGCACTGGCTTTACTAGCCACCAGCCCTGCCCACCAAGCAATGGCCAAAGGCCAAAAAGGCAAGGCCACCGCCACGGCCACCACAAACGCCCCCGCCGTCAACGACTCCACGGACGAGGAGGGAATAGTGGCCTATAGCGACACCACGGAAACCGACGCGCAAGGCGACAGCGTCACCTACTACAACGGCAAAGGCAACACAGCCTCGCTGGACTGGAACAACGACCAAGCAGACTCCCTGCTGGAACGATGGGCACTGGAGCTGCTGGGCGGCACGGCCGGCTTCTGGGCCAGCGCCTTTGCCATGCTGGTGGTGATACTGGTGTTCCTCTTCCTTTGCTCGCCTTTCATCGTGCTGGGACTCTTCATCTGGTACCTGGTGAGGCGCAACCGACAGCGACTGGAGTTCGCCCGCCAGGCCATGGAGAACGGGCAGCCCATCCCGCAGGAAATGCTCTCCATGGAACTGCAAACCGACAGCTACATGTGGAGCAAGGGAGTGAGAAACGTATTCCTGGGCCTGGGGCTCATCGTCTTCGGCCTCTTCATAAACATCGAAACACTGGCCGCCGTGGGCGCGCTGCTCATCTGCATGGGAGCGGGACAATGCGTGATAGCCAAGACCTCGGGCAAGGGCGAACGGAGAAAGACAACCCCTACCCCCGAGGATAGCACCAGCGAGGAGAAAGAGGCCATGCCACAGGAGCGGAACTGGGCCTACACCTTCCAGCAAATCACCAACAACGCCCGGGGACAGAAAGGCGTGATGACCGCCTTCACGGGCCTGGGACTCATCGTCATGGGCCTTTTCATGGGCACCGATGCCCTGACCGCCGTGGGCGGACTGGTGCTCTGCATAGGCGCGGGAATGTGCGTGGTAGCCAAAACATCCGAGAAGAACACGAGGAAAGACTAGGCCCTAGAGGAAAGATGAACAGTTGGGACGACATACAACTGGTATCGCGGGTGGCCGTGCTACACGACAGGCGTGCCTTCGACACGCTGGTCAAGAGGCACCAAGAGACCATCCGGAGGTTTTTCCTCAACCAAACGTGTGGTGACACGCAGTTGAGCGATGACCTGGCGCAAGACACTTTCGTCAAGGCATATCTCAATATCGCGCAGTTCCAAGGGAAATCCACTTTCAGCACGTGGCTCTTCCGAATCGCCTATAACGTGTTCTATGACTACACTCGTGGCCAGCGTCCCACCACGGACATAGACCTGCTGCCCGCGCAAAGGCTCAGAACAGAGCAACGGGGCATGGAAAAAATGGATCTTTACCAAGCCCTGCAACAACTGACGGAAACAGAACGCACCTGCGTATCACTGCAACTGATGGAGGGGCAAAGCATAGAACGCATCGCCGAGATCACCGCGATGAACGCCAACACCATCAAGTCGCACTTGGCAAGAGGAAAAAAGAAGCTGGTAACTTACCTAAAAGCAAACGGATATGACAGATAAAGACAACATACTGAGCAACGAGGAAGAAAGAGCTTTGGAAGAGTTTTTCGCCTCCCGACGGCAAACCATTGCCGACGATGGCTTCTCTAAGCAAGTAATGCGCAAGCTGCCGCGGAATGCCATCTGGCTCAACAGGCTTTGGACAAGCATGTGGCTCGTGGCCATCACGGTCATGCTGCTGACCGAAGAAGGACTGAAGCAACTGGCCTCGCCCGTGAAAACCTTCCTTTTCAAGGCTGGCATCTGGCTGAAAGAACTGCCCGAGCTATCGTTCTCGTTCAAGGACTTCTACATAGGGTACCTGGCGTTAGCGGCCATCTTGTTGGTTGTGTTCGCCTGCGTGGCGCAAACGGAGCGTCGATAAGAAAGAAACAGATATTTCTCTTATCTTTTCATATATTTATGAATGGTGACCCTTGCTGTGAGAGCAAGAGGACATCAACAAAAATGGGCGTGCCAGTGATGGTACGCCCATTTGCCTATATCCTTAATTCCGCAACACTTTGATTTAACTTTATTTATAAGTTCCTGAGCAACAAA
>ERZ827478.98-NODE-98-length-96201-cov-25.756995_pt1 | contig 96201 bp, 78 predicted proteins | sample MGYA00519705_ERZ827478 | MGnify/ENA primary metagenome ERZ827478 (study PRJEB31778, sample SAMEA3449318) | human gut metagenome | biome: human gut; feature: human-associated habitat; material: faeces | place: United Kingdom | collected 2010/2012 ...
ATTTTCGCTAATCACCAAATCTTCAAACACTTATATTTCATCGAACTCACGTTAATTTAAAAATGGAATATATGATGATTCTAATTTTTATTTTTATTTGTTTACTTCGTGTGCGTTTCACCATGTACCTCACGGTAAACATTGGTCGAAAAGGCTAAATAGTGTGAAGATTAATGAACTACCTGGCAGGGGATGCATTCTCACTATTGCCTCGGGAAGGCAACTCGCCAAGTGGTTTGCCGGAAGAATGGGGAGTAAAACCTGATATGCCCCACGTTTGTTCCATCAGATTAGCAGGTAGTGGTCGCACCCATGTGGTGCGGCCACTTTATTTTTCCAATGCTTGTCTGCGGATTTGTATCGTCTTTGGTCTTACGGAATGGAAACCGATGCACCATGGTGCGGGTGCCAGGATGGGTGCTTACATCTCAGTGTTTTGTGGATAATCAAGTGTTTTCTCCCGATTCCCTTGGAGGTTATCCAAAAAACGTTTTTCTTTGCAGAAAAATTCACTGCCCGTGACAGGTTTTGGAACTTTCAAGAGTATATAGGGTATAGACTCACAAAAGTTTCACACGAAAAAAAATACGATGATGACCAAGAAAGTATTCAATCTGATTGTTTTAGACGAGAGCGGGAGTATGTGCGGGATTGTCAACGCGACTTTGTCGGGACTTAATGAAACCCTCCAGAGCATAAGGCTTGCCCAGGAGAAGCATCCCGAGCAGGAGCACTTCGTGACACTGATGTCTTTCAACAGCGAGGGACGCAAATACCATTACGACTGTACGCCGGCGAAAGAAACCGGACTTTTTGATGGCAGCAAGTATGAACCTTGCAGTTGTACGCCGCTTTATGATGCCATTGGCTGTGGCATAGCCAGGCTGAGAAGGTTGGTGACCGATGACGACAACGTGCTTGTCACTATCATTACCGATGGACTGGAGAATGACTCTCACGAATATGGTTACGAGACTATTACCTCACTTGTGGACAAGCTGAAAAGCCAAGGCTGGATGATTACCTACATTGGCGCGAACCAGGATGCCATGAAGGAGGCACGCGGGTTGCATATAGACAACGGGCTGTCGTTTGACGCTACGCCGACCGGTGTATGCGCGATGTTCCCTGAGGAGCAAAAGGCGAGAATGGAATTCTATGACCGTGTTGACACATGCGCTTCCCCCAAGGAAGTATTCACCAAGATAGCCGGGACTTTTTTCAAGACCAAAACAGATAAAGACTAAAACTGTCATGAATGATGTCATACAAGCGGCGGTAAAGAGACTTGAACCGAAGTACAAACCGCACTCAGACAAAGAGATAATCACCGAAATAGGGCTGGGCGATAGTTCGGGTGATGCCTTGTTTTATCTCCTTTTCGGTCGCTATGCCGAGATGCTGGAGGCGATTTTCCGCCGACAATCTTCGGGACGCATTGAGTTTGACGACTTCATGCTTGAACTGGACATCCGTCTTTTCGTCAACCGATGCGCTGCCATCATTTCGTTCGACGAAAACAAGGCTTCCTTTAAGACCTATCTTGGCACGATAGCCCACAATCTCCTCTATGACATGAGCGCCAAGGAGATGCCCACGCGTGATATCCTGGAGGCGTTACGGCAGGCGGATTGTGGCTTTGACGAGTATGGAATGTTCATTCTTGTTGACGCCATCAACAGTTATCCTAACAAAGACTCACGTTACGTGTTGTTGAAAACCATAGAGGGGTATAAAAGCAAGGAAATAGCCGCGATGCTTACACGTCGCCGACAGGAGGAAGGGACGCTTGACAAAGGGAAAAGCCTGACACCGGCTTACATCGACACCGTAAGAAGCAGGACCTTGAAGGCTATTCGCCGCATGATGGCAGGCCCGCGTGAGCAAGCGGAGAGCTGCGGTGTGTCCGCATGCCAGGTTAGTCTCGGTGTGACTGAGCCTTTTGCCCTCGCCAAAGCTTCAACACCTACCTTGTTAAAGCCTGAGGCCGCGTCTTTTACCGACATTACAAACCCGTTTATAACAAATATATATATATTGTATAACCAAATGGTTGAAGATTGACGATGAGTAACTTGTGGAATGCCTTGAGGGTTTTTGACCGAACGGTTGACGAAAGTTATTACAAGGCAAACGCCTCCGGCTCCAATGACAAGTTGGAAGAACTGTTTGCGGAGTTGGCCCGCGTCATTATCTATGGAGGCCACCTGCGCGTCAACGACAAGTTTGACATTTACGTCCGTTCGGTTGAGTTTTATTTCCATACGGAGGAAAAGGGGCGCGGCAATGGTTTCGTCCGTGACCCCGTGATGTTCCATCGTTCGAGCATGGAAGGCGAAACGCCTCGCGACCCTCATTTCTTTACGCTTGGCTACTTCTATCTCCACCGGTTCGGGCTCGACATCACGTTCGAGAAAGAAGGCAAGTATCGCGCTTCCGCGTTGATAAAGAGTTTCAATGTCAATGTCGTTGACGGCCATGACGAATCTTTTGCCTGGGAAGGCAAAGACGTGGACAAGGATTGGGCAAGCTCTTATATATATGACTACATTCAGTTTGAGGAAAGAAGGGGAGCGGAGCCTAACGGAGACATACACGTCGAGTGGATAGACGATGACGGCTGTCCGTCCGATGCCAAGCTTTCCGCTAGATGCCAAAGGATAGGCATTTGCAAATACAAAGTGGAAAATGGTGTCTTGGCCAAGACAAGCGAGAAGGATGACCGCCCGTGGCGGTTTTATCGTGCGGAACCTTACAACAAACTTTCACGGCTTTTAGACACGAGGAAGCATTGATACTGTCTGGCGAAACTGATAAGGTTTTCTTCTCGGCACACTTGAAGGCGGACTATCCTGTTTTCTTCAGGCACATTGCTTCTGTGCTGGGGCAATATGGCATAGCCGTGGACTTGCTCGAAGACACGGCTGATTACTGGTGTCGTGACTATATGCCCATACAGGTTGGCGAGGACAGGTTCGTGAAATACAAATATTCGCCCGACTACCTTGACCATCCAGCCTCGCGTTGTTATGTCACCAATGTGGATAAAGCCATTGACCAGCTTGACATAACGCCAGACAGGTTGTTCGATCTGGCAGACATCGTCCTTGACGGAGGCAACGCGGTGAAGACACCTTCTCATATCATCATGACGGAAAAGGTGTTCATCGAAAACCCCGGCATCAGTCGAACGCGGCTTATCTCGCGTCTTGAAGACGCATTCCAGGCAGAAATCATCATCGTGCCTTGGGCCAATAGGCGTGAAGACCCTTGCGGGCATACCGATGGCATGGTGCGCTATGTGAAAGGCAGGGAACTTCTTCTAGACAATTACTCGCGATTCGACCTCTCCACAGACAAGCGCATACGGCGCGTATTGGAGGGAAAGGGCTACGTCGTGCATGAGCTAGACATATCATATGCCGTCAACAACTCTTGGGCTTATGTCAATTTCCTGCAAACCGCGAATGTGATAGTTGTGCCTAGACTTGGAATCGCCGCCGATCAACTTGCTTACAATCAGCTGCGGTCTTTGTTCAACGTGCCCGTTGAGCCAATTCCCGCTCCTGGCATAATCAGGAAATACGGCGGGGCGTTCAACTGTTTGTCGTGGAATATAAAAACCGCGTGTCAGCGGTAAGTTACCGCGAGGATTTAGGAGGAGTGGGGGTTGGAGTGGAAGCAAATTCGCCCTCTTCGGGCCAAGTCTTTCCGGGTCGTTTTCAAATCAACTTGTTTTGCCGGGGAAAACAACTTGATTTGCTTTTCAAAATAACTTATTTTCCTCAGCAAAATAAGTTATTTTCCTCGGCGAAATAACTTGTTTTGAAAATGAGGACAAATTCAGCCCTTTTGGCAGGCGACTAGAATGGAGACGCTCGGAAGGAAATCCGTCGGGTTGACGAGGCATGCGCCGGTGCCTCTTTCCCGTGTAGAGGCAGGTGCCCGGATGGGTGTTTACATTCTTTAATAGGGTGTTTTCCCCGATTTCCTTGGAGGTTATCCAAAAAACACTTATCTTTGTGGGCGTTAACCGATTCTGTCGCACACCATGGAAAGCGTGACGCGGGCAGAAGACTCCGATGACACTAACTAACAACCTAATAACCGAACCAAAAGATGGAAACGAGAAACGACAGCTTAAGGAGGCAGGCCCGAAAGGTCTTTGCCCTATTGGCGGTAACCGCCGCTTTGTGCCAACCCGGCGTGGCCAACGCCCAGCAGGCGGGCGTGAAGACTTTCACCCCGAAAGGTAACCCCATGGTGACAGACAAGTTCACGGCAGACCCCGCCACCCTGGTGCATGACGGCACGCTCTACCTTTATACCGGGCACGACGAGGCTAACGACCAGCAGATGTTCAACATCACCGAGTGGCTCTGCTATTCCACTACCGACATGAAAACCTGGACAGACCATGGCAGCGTGTTGAAACCCACGGACTTCAAGTGGGCCGTAGGCGAGGCCTGGGCATCGCAAGTGGTGGAGAAAGACGGCAAGTTTTACTATTATGTCACCGCGCAGGGCGGAGGCGAGTATAATGGCAAGTGCGTGGGCGTGGCCGTGAGCGACAGTCCCACGGGTCCTTTTGTTGACGCGATAGGCAAACCCCTTATCTCTGACAAGATGACCCCCAACGGCAAGCGCGGGTGGTGGAACGACATAGACCCCACGGTGCTGATAGACGACAACGGCACTCCCTGGCTCTGCTGGGGCAACGGCACTTGCTTCATCGTGAAGCTGAAGCAAGACATGGTGTCACTGGACGGCCCCATCGAGGTACTTGACTTGCCTCACTACGTGGAAGGTCCTTGGCTCCACAAGCATGGAGACCTCTACTATCTGGTTTACGCTTCCATGGGAAAGGGCAGCGAGATGATACACTACGCTACCGCCAAGGAGATAGACGGCACTTGGACATACCAAGGCGCGCTGACTGGCATGGCCGAGAAGAGCTTTACCATCCATCCCGCCGTGGTGGATTACAAGGGCAATTCCTACCTTTTCTACCATAATGGCGCGTTGGTGCTCAATGGAAAGGGCGGCGCCACGGGCCGGAGGTCTGTCTGCGTAGATTATCTTTACTATTATCCTGATGGCCGGATGGCCTTCGTGGAGCAGACCAAGGAAGGTGTCACTGTGCCCGCCAAGCCATTAGAAGAGGCTCTGAAGGTGGTGAATCCTTTCGCGGACGAGAAGCCCGCTGAAGTGAAACGCTTGCCACTAGCGGGAGTGAAGTAACGTTTCACACGGAAAGTAACCAGATGATGTTGAAAAGGAAAGTCTTGGCTTGCTGCCTGTTGGCGGTGGCCGCCAACCTGCAAGCGCAGAATCCCATCATACAGACCCACTACACCACCGACCCCGCGCCGATGGTGTATGGGGATACCTTATATTTATATGTAGGCTGCGATGAGCCGGATGCCCCAAGAGACTCGTACTTGATGCGGGAATACCGTCTTTACACGACCACCGATATGGTGAACTGGACAGACCATGGCACGCCGCTCAAGCCCAGCGACTTCTCTTGGTCGGCAGGCGATGCCAGCGCGGCGCAGTGCATCCCCCGCGACGGCAAGTTTTATTGGTATATCTCTTCCCAAAACAGCCAGAGCCCGGGTTCCGGTATCGGCGTGGCCGTGGCCGACAGCCCTTATGGCCCTTTCAAGGATGCCTTGGGGCACGCCTTGGTGACCAACAACATGACCACCTATGCCAAGCACTCCTGGGACGACCTAGACCCTACCGTGTTCATCGATGATGACGGGCAGGCCTGGCTCTATTGGGGTAATGGCGTGTGTTATCGCGCTAAACTGAACAAAGACATGGTGAGTCTTGACGGGGAGATAGAGGCTATCGACCGCATGGACCCTTCTTTGTCGGGCGGATATACCGAGGCTCCATGGGTCTACAAGCGCGACGGGCGTTACTATCTGGTTTACGCTTCCGGCTTTCCGGAGTCAATACACTACTCCATGGGCAAGTCGATTGACGGCAAGTGGAAAGCCCAAGGCGTGGTCATGCCCACGGAACGCGGCAGCAACACCAACCATCCCGGTATCGTGGACTACAAGGGACACTCCTATTTCTTCTACCATAATGACGCGTTGCCCGGGGGACACAGCTATTGCCGCTCGGTGTGCGTGGAGGAGTTTACCTATGGCAAAGACGGAAAGATACCCGAGATGCACATGACCGACGCCGGTATCGTGAAGGGTGTTGGCACGTTGAACCCCTACCGCAGGGTGGAAGCCGAGACCATGGCGTGGTCGGAAGGCGTGACTACCGCCAGCGATGACGCACGGGGCGTATATGTCACGGGCGTCCACGATGGGGACTACATCAAGTTGCGAGACGTAGACTTTGGCACAGAGGCTGCCTCTCGCTTCACGGCCGCTGCCTCCAGCCGCTATTTCGGCGGGCAGATAGAGTTGCGTGCCGATAGTCTGGAGGGCAAGCTGATGGGCACTTTGCGCATCCCGTATACTGGGGAGTGGGAAAACTGGAAAGAGTTCACTACCCAGGTGGAGGGCGTGACAGGCGTGCACGACTTGTACTTGGTGTTCAAAGGGCGGAAGCCTCATGCCTTGTTCAACTTGGACTATTGGCGCTTTGAGCGTTAACAAGAAATAACCGCGGGAGAAAACGATACAAAGGAAGTGGATGGGTTGTCCGTCAGTACGCTATCGTTTTCTTCCGCGGTCACTTATAAAAGAGCATTGAAAAACAATAAAAGATATGTTACGACACAAAATCCTATGTAGTTTGTTGGCCATGTCTCCATTGGCGGGCATGGCGCAGAATCCCATCGTGCAGACGATGTACACCGCCGACCCGGCACCCATGGTTTCCGGAGATCGGCTTTTCCTTTACACCAGCCATGACGAGGATAACTCTACTTGGTTCGTGATGAATAACTGGAAGCTTTATTCCACCACCGACATGGTGAACTGGACAGACCATGGCGTGGTGTTGTCGCTGAAAACCTTTGACTGGGCGCAAAGCGACGCATGGGCCATGCAGTGTGTAGAGCGTGACGGCAAGTATTACGCTTATGTCCCCGTGACGAAGAAAGGAGGGGGCGGCGCTATCGGCGTGGCCGTAGCCGACAGTCCTTACGGACCATTTTATGACCCACTGGGCAAGCCGTTGGTGAGCAGTGGCCGTGGCGATATCGACCCTACCGTGATGATAGACGAGGACGGACAGGCCTATCTCTATTGGGGCAATCCGTTCTGCTATTACGTGAAGTTGAACGAGGACATGATATCCTATTCTGGAGACATCGTGCGCGTTCCCATGACCGAGGAGGCTTTCGGCAAGCGTGAGGGCAACGTAGAAGAGCGTCCTACCCGTTACGAGGAAGGTCCTTGGCTCTATCGTCACGACAAGTGGTATTACCTGTTGTGGGCGGGAGGCCCCATCTCGGAACATCTGGGCTACTCCATGAGCAAGAGCCCCACCGGGCCATGGAAGAATTGCGGTACGCTGATGCCTACCGAGGGAAGGAGTTTCACCAACCATCCCGGCATCGTGGACTATAAGGGCAATACCTATTTGTTCTATCATAATGGTGCGTTGCCTGGCGGCAGCGGATTTACCCGTTCGGTAGCCGTGGAACAGGCTGAGTTCAACAAGGATGGCACCATCAAGCCCATGAAGATGACCGCTGGCATCACCAAGGGACTGGAAACCTTGAATCCCTATCGCAAGACCGAGGCCGAGACCATGGCCTTCTCCGAGGGCATGAAGGGAGCGCAGAACGAGGAAGTAGGCGTATATGTCAATGCCATGAAGGACGGCGCTTACATCAAGGTGCGTGATGTGGACTTCCGTGAGGCAGGCCCCGCCAAGGTAACCGCCCGTGTGGGTACTACTCACAATGGAGGCGTGACGATGGAAGTGCGTGTCGACAATCCCCAAGGACCACTGTTGGCCACGCTCAAAGTGCCCATGACGGGATGGGATGACCGTTGGGCAGTGGTATCGGCAGACGTGGCCAAGGTAAGCGGAGTACATGACCTGTACTTTGTTTGCAAAGGCGATAAACCTGGTCGATTGATGTATTTTGATTACTGGATGTTCAGCCAAAATAAGTAAAGAACTATATGAAGCGAATATGGACATTGTGCCTGGCGATATGTGTGGTGCTGGCTTTGGAAGCTCGCTCATGGACGGCAGATAATGGGAACGGGACCTATACCAATCCCTTGTTTTATGACGAATTTACTGATCCTGACATGATCAGGGTGGGCGAGGATTTCTATATGGTGGCCAGTTCCATGCACTGCCAGCCGGGTTTGCCTCTGCTTCATTCCAAGGACTTGGTGAATTGGGACTTTGTCACTTACGTCTTTGACGAACTGGATTTGGGGCCAGACTTTCACCTTGAAGGGAAAAAAGGTGTCTATGGCAATGGCATCTGGGCTCCCTGCATCCGTTACCACAACGGGAAGTTCTACATCTTTGTCAATGTAAACGACCATGGCTTGCAGGTGTTTACCGCCGATAAGCCAGAAGGCCCATGGAAGCACAAGAATATGGGTGGTCGCATCTATGACCTGGGCGTGCTTTTCGATGGTGACAAGATTTACGCCGTGCATGGGTATGACGAGGTGCATCTGATAGAAATAAAGCCCGACTTCAGTGGTTACGTGGAAGGAAGCGACCGCGTCATCATCCCCAAGGGAAGTGCCATGGGAGAAGGCCATCATTTTTACAAAATCAACGGGAAGTATTATATCATCAGCGCAGATTACTCACCCGTGGGACGCATGCAGTGCGCCAGGGCTGACAGGCCAGAAGGTCCCTATGAGACCACGGTCATTAGCCACAGGGAGACTATGGGCATGCAGCGCGGATGGTGGACACAAGGCTACGGCTTTTGGTCGGACATTCCTGATGAAGGAGATAAGATGACTTTCGAGGCACCTTCCGAGAATTTCTTCAGTGCGGTTCCCTTGCATCAAGGAGGTATCGTGGACTTGCCCAATGGCGAATGGTGGGGTTTCTCCATGATGGACATGAAGTCGGTGGGACGACTTACCTATCTCTCCCCCGTGACGTGGAAAGATGGGTGGCCTTATTTTGGCGTGGAGGGCAACCTGGGGCGTTCGCCTCGCACGTGGTTCAAGCCCAATACGGGAAAAGATATCATGCCCCATGCCCCCTACGTGAGGGATGATGATTTCTCCGCCAAGCAGTTGAATCCCGTGTGGCAATGGAACCATATACCCGTGAAAGGCAAGTGGAAGTTGACCAAGGGCGTGTTGCGCCTCAACACCTTGCCTGCCAAAAGCCTCATGTTCGCCAAGAATACCCTAACGCAAAGAGTAGTGGGGCCAGAGTCTATCGTGACCGTGGAATTGAACGCCCGTTCGCTCAAGGAAGGAGACGTGGCAGGACTTGCCTTGTTTAATACGCCTTATTATTGGGTAGGAGTGGTGCGTGAAAACGGCACTTATTTGCTCCGTTTCTATGACATGGTGAAGAATGTCCGTGTGGACAAACCTCTTTCCTCCCCAAAGGTGTGGTTGAGGGCGCATGGTGATTACAATAAAGACCTGGCTTCCATGAGCTACAGCGAGGACGGTCAGAATTTTGAGACCGTGGGAGAGCAGTTGCGCTTGGGTTACCAGATGCATACTTTCCAAGGTGTGCGCTATGCTCTTTTCGCCTACAACATGAATGGCAAGCAGGGAGGATATGCCGATTTCGACAACTTCAAGATGGACGAGCCATTGGCCGACCGCTCCGCAAACCTGCCCGTTGGCAAGGTCATCACCCTTACCAACTTGGCCAATGGAGACCACTTGTGGGCCAATCCCCATGGCATGTTGTGCGGAGTGAATAAGGGCAATGAGAACTTCGATGGTCTTGCTTGCCAGTTCAAGGTACATGACAGGGGACAAGGCCGAGTGGCACTGGAGGCGATGGATGGTTCGGGCTTCCTCACGATTACGGGGCTGGGACTTTCTGGCGATGTCCGTCTCATGAAAGAAGAGTCGGAGGGTAGTCTTTTTATGTGGCAAGACATGTTCTGGAACCACTGTATGTTGCTCTCGCTCCGTACCCATCGTTTCGTGGGGACAAACACCTTGACGGGTGAGCCTTACGCCGCAGACTGGGAGGGAGCGCGTCCTGATCGCAAGGATGGTACGGTGTTCCAATGGAGTGTCGTGAAGTAAATCGCAATAATCTATACTATACATTATTATGTATAAGGAGAAATAAAATGAAAAAACTATTATTAGCTTTGTCGTTGGCCTGCGTTACTTGCGTGGCTATGGCACAGGGAACGGGTAAGCCCGACCCCAACTTTTACATCTACCTTTGCTTTGGGCAGTCAAACATGGAGGGCAATGCCCGCATTGAGGTGAGAGACCTGAAAGACGTGGACGAGCGTTTCATGGTGATGGCTACGGTGAATGACCCGCAGCGCAAGCGTGAACAAGGAAAATGGTATACCGCCGTGCCGCCCCTTTGCCGTCCTAGCACGGGCTTGACCCCCGTGGATTATTTTGGCAGAACCTTGGTGGCAACACTTCCCAAGGACATCAAGGTGGGTGTTATCAACGTGGCAATAGGCGGTTGCCACATAGAGACCTTCATGGAAGACAGCATCAAGAATTACGTGGAGCATCGTGCGCCAGGATGGATGAAGAGCATGTTGAAGGAGTATGACAACAATCCTTATGCCCACCTGGTGAAGATGGCTCGTCTCGCCCAGAAAGATGGCGTGATTAAAGGTATCCTGTTGCACCAAGGAGAGTCCAACTCCGGTGACCAGCAGTGGCCCGAGAAGGTGAAGAAGGTATATGAGGCCTTGCTGAAAGACCTCAACCTCAAGGCAGAGGACGTGCCCTTGCTGGCGGGTGAGACGGTGAACGCTGACCAGGGCGGTGTTTGCGCTGGCATGAATAATATCATCCAGACCCTGCCACAAGTGATTCCCACTGCCGACGTGGTTTCCTCCGCGGGCTGCACCTGCGCTTCCGACTATCTGCATTTCGATGCCGCTGGCTATCGCGAGTTGGGTCGTCGCTATGCCGAGAAGATGTTGCTTCACATAGGCCAGCAAATGAAATAAGTTTTGGCGATGGAAAAGATAACTTTACGGAATGGACTCTTGCTGGCGTGCCTCTCCTTGATGGGCACGCCGGCTTGGGCTACGGTCAATGGCTCGCTCCGCAATCCCAGCCCTGGTGGCAGGGTGGAGGCGCACCTGTTTGTCGAGCAGGGCGTGCTCTATTGTGAGGCCACCAAGGACGGGAAACAATGGCTGATGCCTTCCAGGTTGGGCTTGGTGGTGGATGGCGTTGACCTGGGCCAGCACGTGTCCGTGATGGGAATAGAAGACGCGAAGGTTGTGGACGAGACTTACCCGCTCAATGGCAACCATGCCCAGGCACGTAATTTCTACTCAGAGGCGGTAGTCCCCCTTCGGGCTTCCGGCAAGGACTATCTGCTCTATTTGAGGACTTATGATGATGGTATTGCCATTCGCTATGCCTTGCCCGAGGGGACGGAGCGGGTAGACAAGGAGCTGACCTCCTGGGCATTGCCTGATGACGTGGAAGAAGTGGCTTGGACGGAATTCACGTTCGACTATGAGGGTTATTCCCATGTCACGCCTTTGGACAGCGTGCCCGAGGGCAAGACCCTGGCTCCTCCTCTCACGGTGAAGACCCCGTCTGGCTATCTCGCCTTCACCGAGGCGGACAACGAGGCTTTCCCCGACATGACGTTCATGAGAGAAGGCCGTTCCTTCCAGGCTTATTTCCCCGCCTCCGCAGACGGATGGAACTTGACCCGTGTGGCCGATGAATCCTCGAAGATACTCGACGGTCGCTACAAAGGCCACTTGGTTTCTCCTTGGCGTTCGGTGGTGATGGCCAATGACCTGAACCAGTTGGTCAACTCAGACCTGGTCACCAATCTTTGCCCCGCTCCCAAGGCGGGCATGGACTTCTCTTGGGTGAAGCCTGGCCGCTGCATGTGGCATTGGTGGAGCGTGGGCGCGCCGAAGTATGAAGACCAAAAGGCGTGGTTTGACGCTGCCAAGCAAATGGGTTGGGAATACTACCTGATAGACGAAGGATGGAGCTGGTGGAAGCAGGAGGGCAGAAGTCCGTGGGACATGCTCGCCGAGGTAATCGCCTATGGCAAGAGCCAAGGCGTGAAGTCCATCGTGTGGGTAAACTCCGCGGAGATGCGCCACGCCCCTGAGCGCAGAGCTTATCTGGAGCGAGTGAAGGCCATTGGCGCGGCGGGCATCAAGATAGATTTCATTCCCCGTGCCACGACCGAGGTGATGCAGTGGTACATGGGAGCGATGCAAGATTGTGCCGAGCTGGGCTTGCTCTTGAACTTGCATGGCAGCGTGAAGCCCACGGGGCTTTCCCGCACCTATCCGAATGATATCACCCGCGAGGCCGTGAGAGGCAACGAATACCAGATACGCCGCTATGGCAGGGTATTGCCCCAGGCTCACTATGTCTCCTTGCCCTTCACCCGTCTGTTGGCTGGTCCCGCGGATCTCACGCCAGTCACCTTGAATCCCGAGGAGATAGCCGTGGGAGGTTACAGTTGGGCGCACGAGATGTCGCAAGCCATCGTATTCCTTTCTCCCGTGCTCCACTTCAGCGACCACTACTCCTATTACCTGGAAAGCCCCATGCGTGACTTGCTTTCCGCTGTGCCCACCATCTGGGACGAGACCCTGGTGCTGCCTTGCACGGAGATGGGCAAGGTGGTGGCCTATGCCCGTCGCAAGGGCAATGACTGGTGGATAGGCGTGATGAACGGAGACCAGCCCCGCGAGATATCCATTTCCCTTGACTTCCTGAAAAAGAAGGGAAAGGCTGCCTTGGTTTATGACGATGCCACCCGACTGGACGGCGTGAAGCGGGAAGACCGCAATGTGCCGCCCCAGGAGACGCTACGCATGAAGCTGCGCCCCGGTGGAGGCTTCGTGGCCAGAATATCGAAATAATTCTGTAGATTAATAAGGTATGCGCAGACAGATTCTTTTCCTGATGTTCGCTTTTTGCTGCAGCCTGTGGGGCAATGCCGCCAAGGGTGGCTGGCGGGAGGTGGTGAACCTCAACCGTGAGTGGACTTACCAGCGAGGTGACTTTCCCGGTGCTGAGCGGGCTGCCTATGATGACTCCCGGTGGGAACACATCGGTTTGCCTCACTCGTTCAGCATCCCTTATTTCATGTCGAGTGAGTTCTACACGGGCTATGGTTGGTATCGCAAGACGTTGCCCCTGTCGCGGGAAGACCTGCGGAAAGAACTCTACCTGGAATTTGACGGCGTGTTCCAGGAGGCGGAGATTTATGTCAACGGCTCCTTGGCGGGAACGCACCGAGGCGGATATACGGGCTTCTGTGTCCGCATTACGCCCTTTGCCCAACAGGGAGACAACCAGGTGGCCGTGAGGGTGAACAACCTGTGGCGACCCGACCTGGCTCCCCGTGGCGGCGAGCATGTCTTCAGCGGTGGCATCTATCGCAACGTACGATTGGTGAAGAAGCATCCCGTGCATATCGACTGGTATGGCACGTGGATTACCACGCCCACGCTTGCGGCCAACCAAGGCCGCTCCTCCATGGTGAGAGTGCGCACCGAGGTGGTGAACGAGTCGGGCAAGGCGGGCAGCTATACGCTCCGCTCCAAGGTGGTGGACAGCCGTGGGCAAGTCTTGTCCACGCAAGAGACCACCCAGGAAGTGAATCCTGGTCAGCCTGTCACCTTCGACCAAACCACCGAGGAACTGGCGGGTGTCGAGCTTTGGTCGCCCGCCCATCCCCAGTTGTACACCCTGGTGAGCGAGCTTTACCATAATGGAGAACTGATAGACCAAGAGGAGAACACCTTTGGCTTCCGCTGGTTTGAGTGGACAGCCGACAGGGGATTCTTCCTGAACGGGGAACACTACTACTTCCATGGTGCCAACGTACACCAAGACCAGGCCGGCTGGGGCGATGCCGTGACCGAGGAGGCCATGCGCCGTGACGTGCGGATGATCAAGGAGGCGGGCTTCGATATTATTCGTGGCAGTCACTATCCCCATGCCCCCGCTTTTGCCAAGGCCTGCGACCAAGAAGGAATGCTCTTCTGGTCGGAGACCGCTTTCTGGGCCACGGCTGGTCCCAAGGTGGACGGCAGCTGGACGGCCAGTGCGTATCCCGTGAGAGCGCAAGACATCGAGGAGTTTGAGCGCACTGCCGTGCAACAACTCACCGACATGATACGCATCAACCGCAACAGCCCCTCCATCGTGGTGTGGAGCGTTTCCAACGAGCCATTCTTCACCGATGACAGCACGTTGCCCGCCGTGAGAAACCTGCTCAAGAAACTGGTGGACACAGCTCACAGACTAGACCCCACTCGCCCCGCGGCGGTGGGTGGAGCGCAACGCCCCCTGGGCGAGGGACGCATAGACTTGATAGGCGACGTGGCGGGCTACAACGGTGACGGAGCCAATATCCCAGACTTCCAACAGCCAGGCATACCCAGCGTGGTGACCGAATATGGCAGCACGCTGGCCGACCGCCCAGGCGAGTATATCCCCGGCTGGGGCGACTTGGCCAGGGATGAGGGTTGGAAGGGCAGGCCGTGGCGTAGTGGACAAATCATCTGGTGCGGCTTTGACCACGGCAGTATTTTTGGCCCCAATATGGCCAAGCTGGGCATCATAGACTACTTCCGCTTGCCCAAGCGTTCGTGGTATTGGTACCGCAACGAGTATGCCCACAAGGCTCCGCCCCAGTGGCCCGTGGAGGGCGACCCCGCCAAGTTGAGGCTGGAAGCCAGCAAGACCCGGGACATCAAGGCGGACGGAACGGATGACGTGCAATTGATAGTCACCGTGCTCGACCGCGAGGGTCATGAGCTGAGCAATAGTCCTCAGGTACGTATGAGGGTGGTGTCTGGCCCAGGGGAATTCCCCACGGGACGTTCCATCGCCTTCGCCCCTGACAGCGACATCCGTATCATGGATGGCAAGGCGGCCATCGCTTTCCGCTCCTACTATGCGGGCAAGACCATCGTGGAGGCCTCTTCCCCCAGTCTGGGCAGCGCATTGCTGGAACTGGAGTTCACGGGTGCGCCCGCTTACCAGCCTGGCAAATCATGGCAGACGGAGAGCCGTCCCTACGTGCGCTACCATAAAGGTATGGAGCGGGAGGCTCAGCAGCGTTACGGGAAAGACAGTCCCACCTTCGCCAGCAGTTCTGCCCAGGGACACTCGGCGGGTTATGCCGCCGATGGCGATACCGCCACCTGGTGGCAGCCCGCCGCGGAAGACCAGCGTCCCTCCTTGGCACTCGACATGGAGCGCACGCTCGATGTGACGAGGATACAAGCCATGTTCCCCCGCCGGGCCATCGGCCCCTGTGTGGTGGAAGTGTCCACGGACCAAGCCCAATGGAGCAAGGTGGCGGAGATAGACCATCCCGCCGACCAGTGGCAGCTTGACCTGGAGCGACCCGTCAGGGCACGCTTCGTGCGCTTCTCTTTCGCCGCTCCCACGGCCTCGCGTGTTCCCGCCCTGGCCGAGATAGAGGTATTAGGCACCATCGCCTATTGAGGGAGATTGGCCGAGCGGGCATGGTGCCTGCCCGGCCCTTTGCCGCGCTCGTGTTTTCATGATGGTGCGCCTTCGCGCTGTCAAGGTGCGCACCTTCCTTCCGCGAAGTAGCCAGCGAGGTGGGGAATCATCTTAGATGATTCCAGGAATCAAGTAAGATGATTCTAGGAATCAAGTAAGATGATTCCCCGTCAAGTGACCAGCTACTCGCGGCCAAGGCTTTGGGGAGGTGGCGGCAAGCTCCCAGTGAACAAAGAACAACCTAAACAAGAAGATGAGAAGATATCATTTCAAAAGCAAGATTATCGCCCTCTGCGTGGCCCTCGGCCTGTCGGCCACGGCTCACGCGGAGGGTTACACCCTGTTGCCATCCGGCGCCCACTTCCAGGTGGGAGAGGGGATGATGAGGGTGGAGTTTGTCACGCCCGACATCGTGCGGGTGCGTTACACGCTGGAACCCGACTTCCTGGGCAATGGCACCATCGTGTGCGTGGGGCGCAGGGAGGGTGAGGTACTGCCCTTCCAGGCGCAGGCTGATGAGAACGCGCTGACGCTCTCTTCTGATAGCCTGCTGGTGCGCGTGGACCTGCAAGCCCATGCTGTCACCTTCACCGACCGGCGTACTGGCCGCCTGCTCCTGGCCGAAGACGGTGCGAAACCCCATGAGGGCGAGGCCGTCTACCAAGAGAAAGTGACCTATGATCCCAGCACCAAGCGCATCGAGAAGACAGCCGACGGCGAGAAGGAGGTGATGGACGTGATGCGTCGTGACACCGTGGGCAGCACGTGGAAGTACCGTGCCCACTTCTGTTGGCAACCAGGCGAGGCTCTTTACGGCCTGGGCTGTCACATGGAGGACTACCTCAACCTGCGGGGCAAGCGGCTCTATCTCTGCCAGCACAACTTGAAGGAGATGGTGCCCGTGCTCAACTCCACGGCGGGCTACGGCCTGCTTTTCGACGCAGGTTGCGCCATGGTCTACGCCGACGACCAGGAGGGCAGCTACATGGAGTTGGAGGCCGCCAAGGAAATAGACTACTATTTCATGAAGGGACAGACCATGGACAAGGTGGTGGAGCGTTACCATTACCTGACGGGCGACGCTCCCATGTTGCCCCGCTACATGTTTGGCTACATCCAGTCAAAGGAGCGGTACACCAATTCCCAAGAGCTGGTGGACGTGGTGAAGGAGTATCGCCGCCGACAGGTGCCGCTGGATGTCATTGTGCAAGACTGGAACTACTGGCCCGCCGGGCAATGGGGACACATCAAGATGGACCGCCGCTTCTATCCAGACCCCAAGGCGTTGGCCGACTCCATCCACGCCCTGGACGCGAGGCTGATGATTTCCATCTGGCCCAACCCCACCAACTGTCCGCAGACCGAGGACTTCGCCCGCAGGGGGTTCATGCTCGATCGCTCCGTCTACGACGCTTTCAATCCCAAGGCCCGTGCCCTTTACTGGGATTACGTCAACCGCGAGTTCTTCAGCAACGGGTTTGACGCTTGGTGGTGCGACTGCACCGAGCCGCTCGACGCGGACTGGCATCCCATGCCCCAGGGTTATGGATGGGACAACCATGAGGCCCGTTGGCGAGGCAACACAGAGTTGCTCTCCGACGTGTTGGGAGCCGAGCGCGCCAGCCTCTATTCCCTTTACCACTCCAAGGGACTCTATGACCACCAGCGCGCCACCACCGACCGCAAGCGCGTGGTCAACCTCACGCGCTCCAGCTACGCCGGGCAGCAGCGTTTCGGTACTATCACCTGGAATGGCGATACCCATGCCTCCTGGAAATCGTTCCGCCAACAGATACCCCAGGGCTTGAACTTCATGGCCACGGGTTGCTCCTACTGGACGGTGGACATCGGTTCCTTCTTCACCCGCAAGGGGAGAGAGTGGTTCAGGGCTGGCGACTTCGACCGCGGCATGGACGACCTGGGCTACCGGGAGTACTATACCCGCATGTTCCAGTTCGCCACCTTCCTGCCCCTCACCCGCAGCCACGGCACCGACACGCCCCGCGAGATATGGCGCCTGGGCAATCCCGGCGATCCTTTCTACGAGAGCGTGCTGCGCATGATCCGCCTGCGTTACCATCTCTTGCCCTACAACTACTCGCTGGCCGCATGCGCCAGCATGGGAGATCGCACCATGTCCAGGCTCCTGGCCTTTGATTTTCCCCAGGACACGGCGGTCTACGATATCAAGGACGAGTTCATGTGGGGGCAGGCCTTCCTGGTTTGTCCCGTCACGGAACCCATGTATTACGACAAGGGCTCCAAGGAACTGAAGGGCGTGAGCAAGACCCGCTCCGTCTATCTGCCCGCTGGGACCAACTGGATAGACTACTGGACGGGCAAGCTCTACGAGGGAGGCCAGACCATAGAGGCCGCTGCTCCCATCGAGCAGCTGCCCCTCTTCGTGCGCCAAGGCTCCATCGTGCCCACGGCTCCCGCTTTGCAACACACGGGCGAATTGCCTGGCAAGGTCATCTCGCTGGAGATTTATCCCGGCAGGGACGCTTCCTTCACGCTCTATGAAGACGAGGGCGACGGCTACGACTATGAGCGGGGTGCCTATTCCGTTATCGGCATGCGCTGGGACGAGGAGACCCGATCGCTGACCCTGGAGCGCCGCCAAGGCTCCTTCCCCGGTATGGAGCAGGTGCGTGACTTCCGCGTCGTGCTCCACAAGGCCAACGGAAAGACCAAGGAGAAGATCGTCCGCTACACGGGCGAGCAGACCACTTGCGGTTTCTGACCCATTATATTCCGAACTAACATAAAAGCACAGGGGCTGGGCTTCTTGATGGAAGTCCAGCCCCTGTTACGTCTTGGCTGTATAGGCGGGATTGCGTGTCTCGCCAGCTGAGAAGGTGCGTTTGTCAGGCAGTCAGCGCCGTCCAAACCACGCTTAACGCCATGCCGGCGAGTATCAGCGCAGCCACCGCAGCGCAGAATCCCAGCAGCGTCTTCACCGTGTACCACGCCGTGCGCGGCAGGCTGAAGCCGTAGAGTTGCTTATAGTCGTAGAGCAAGACAAGCAGCAGAAGCCACGTGGGCATGCTGTACATGTTGTCTTTCCATAGGTTCGTGCCCATGAAGAGGATGCACGCCAGGGACACCATGAGCAGTTGGCTGGCGATGAACACCTGTGAGAAGAAACACTCGGTGAGGTTCATGCCGGGACGGGAAGGCGAATTGCGAAACACCCGCATGGTAATCAAGGCGAACAGGCTGTGGGACAGGATGTCCCCCACGGCCTGGTTGCGCTGGAAGAAAGTGCCAATGGCTCGCACCGCGTCTATGAAGTTGTTCATCCCGTGGAGCATGGCCTGTTTGCCTGGATAGGCACCCTCGCCGGCGGGAATGTCAAATTTACGCTCCTCCAGTTGCCGCATGGCGTCCGTCATGCCCTGCTCCATTATGTCCGGGGCTATGAAGTGCAGTGCCAGCAAATACATTGCGGTGACCAGGAAGAGCATCTTCACGGGAGGGAAATAAGGAGCTTGCCGCCCCTCCAGGTAGTCGCCGATCATGTAACCAGGGCGATAGAGGAGGTGCCAAAGCGTGCGTGGCAGACTGCGGTTGCCTAGTCCCCACACCTCCAGGGTCTTCCTGATGGCGTGCTTGAACGTGAAGCGGGACACGTCGGCCGATTGTCCGCAGCGGGGGCAATAGTTGCCCGTGAAGGCGGTGGCGCAATTCAGGCAGGTGTGAGGCTCGGTGGCAAGCGGTTGCGCCTCCACACCCTTGCGTTGCCAGGCGATGAAGCGCGTGAGCCTACGGCGCAAGCCTTGCCAAGTGTGAAAAACGGTTTTCTGTATGTGTTGGAATGGTTTTCTCATATGGTTAAAAACGATGTTTGATGTAAAGACAACCGCGAATATACGAACTTTTCGGCAGATGGTGTCGCTTCCCCGGTGATAAAGTGTGCGTATGGGGAGCTTTCGGGGTGCGAAAGCGTGAAAAACTGTTGTTTCGGACTTGCCTCGCACTAAAGTGTCATAAAAGAAAGCCCTCGCGAGATGGAGGGAAAGAATAAAATACGTATATTCGCAAGCGTAGAGTCAACAATGGAAGACACAGACACATGAAAAGAATCCTGATAACAATTCTAACTATAATGGTTACTACGATGATGAGCCTCGCGAAAACCCCATGGGATTTCCGGGGCGTGGTTTATGACGTGGGGCTGCGGTTCACCCCCGAGAGCTGTTCCGTGGACAGCCTGGACACGGCCTTGGTAGCGTATGACATGAGCGTGATAGCCAACATCTTGCGCGCCAATGCCGTGCGGCAAGAGGGAGTGGACTTGGTCTTCGTGGCTGGCTGCGAGTATTCCCTGTTCAACGAGGGAGTCTTCGCTGGCAAGGACATCAACGGGCGGTTGGCTTCGCTGATGTCATTGGGCGAGGGCAAGGACATGGCAGCCTTCCAGCGGTCACTCCAGGAGAAGTACCAGGACTTGAACAGGATACTGGCGCGTGTCTCCCAGGCCGTGAGACAGAACTACAAGGGCCTGGTGACCTATGCTTCCGGCACCTGGGAGGATGTGGACTGGAGCTTGTTTGACATCGTAGGCGTGGATTACTATAGAGACCGGCAAACCGCGGAAGCCTACGTGAACGGCATCCAGCGGCCTCTTCGTCTACGTGTTCTCCTTCCCCATTATGCCTTATCGCCCGGGAGGACTAGACCAGGACATGACCTCGTATGCCATCGTGAAGACCTATCCAGCGGATAGTGGCCGTGGGCGGATGATGCCGCCCTGGGAGCCCAAGGAAGCCTTTTACCGCCTGGCGGAGGTGTATAGAGGCCTGGAAAGAGCGGGGGAGTGACGCTGGAAAAAACGCACGCTCGCGAATTCAACTTATTTCGCGTATGAATTCAACTTGTTTTCCTTGGCAAAATAAGTTGAATTGCCAGGCAAAACAAATTGATTTGGAAGAGAAAATAACTTGATTTCCCATGGGCGGAAATCAAGTACCTGAGAGTCGCCTTGTTGGCTAGATGATTCCACCAAGGCGACTTCGCCATTTCAACAAGGTGAATTTTATGCGGCAGGCCTATGCCTGGTAGGCCTTCCGGTCTAGCTTGCCGTTGTAGGTGCGGTGAATGCTGGAAGCCTTCTCGTATAACGCGGGCACCTGGTAGGGCTCCAGCCGCTGCTTCAAGTGTGCCACCAAGTCGGGCAGACGGAAGTCTTGCCCCTGGCAGGGCACGTAGATGAGCTTCAGCACGCTGCCCATCACGGGGTGCGCCTGGCCCAGGCAGACGCAGTCGGCGATGCCGGGGAACGCCATGGCGGCCTGTTCCACCTCCACGGGCGACACCTTGTATCCGCCCGTGTTGATAAGGTCTCCCTGCCGGCCTGTCAGTCGCAATCGGCCTTGTGAGTCCAGATGGCCCAGGTCGTTGGTGTGGAGGCGACCGTCGCGCAACACGCTGGCGGTCAAGGCGGGGTCTGCCAGGTATCCCGTCATCAACATGAGGCCGCGGCAGACGATAGTGCCCTGGGGCGAGATGGACAGCTGGGCGTGCTTCATCGGCTTGCCCAGGCATCCCGCCCAGCATCCCTCGTGGGCATAGTCGTGGGTGCAGACGATACCAGTCTCCGTGGAGGCGTAGGTGTTGTAAAGGCGTGTGTAGGGGGAAAGGGCTACCAGTTCCTCCATGTCCACTTGCGACATGGGTGCCGCGCCCGTCTCTATGAACTCGAAGCGGGCGGCTCTCGCGCTCCACCGCTCCCTGTCCAGCCGCAGCAGGAAGCGTAGGCTGGCCGGCACCAGGAAGGTGGCCAACGGGCCGGGATGGCTGTCCACGGCTTGGTAGAAGGCCGCGAGGTCTTTCAAGCCCTGGGTAATCACCGTGGTGCCGCCCACCATCAGCATGGGCCACAACTTGGAGAGGCTTCCTATGTGGTTGAGCGGGCCGCTGATGATAAAGGTGAGTCCCGCGTGAAAGCCCTGTGCGGCTACCAGGTTCTCGCCGTTGGCCACGATGGCCTGCTGGCTGAGCATGGTGCCTTTGCTTTGGCCCGTGGTGCCCGTGGTGAAGAGAATGTCGGCCACTTCCTCAGGGATCGCGCTCGTATGGAGGAGTCGGCGGATTTCTTCCAGTCTCGCGTTGGGGATGCCCCTCTCCAGCGGGACGCAGGCTTTTCCCGCCAAGTGGCAGGCCAGGTAGGTGACGATGAAGTCCAGGGAGGGCGTGGCTTCCAGGGGGATGGCTCTTTCCGCTTGTCCCCGGAGGATGGAGGCCCGTTCCGTGGCTTGGTCTAGCAGCTGGCGATAGGTCAGGTTTTCGCCATCGCAAGCCACGGCCACACGCTCTCCGCGCTCGGCGGCGTGCCGGGCGAGATAGTCCTCAAGCCTTTTCTCCATCTTGGGCCAGTTTCCCCTCAATCATCCTCACCAGCGCATCCAGCGACTTGAAGTTCTTGGGCGTGGCGTCTTTGGCGTTGAGCGGTATCTTGAATTCGTCTGACAAGGCCATGAGTATGGTCATGATGCCCAGTGAGTCCAGTTCGCTGTAGAGGTGTTCCGAGTCCAGGTCCACGATGGGGAGCAGTGGCTCCAGCAGTGTACGTATGCGTTCTTTCATGTCTCGCGTGATATGGTGTAGTGATTAAATGGCGATGCTGACGTTAGCCAGTCCCTTGATGGCGTAGAGGGGGCGATGCTCCTCGCCTGCCAGCAGGTTGGCTCCGTCTATGAAATTGATGTTGGCGGGCAAGTGCTCATACCTGCCGTAAAGCCTTCTCAGTTCCCGGGCACCCGTCACGCTGATGGGCGTGAAGGGATGCACCAAGGCGAAAAGCAAGGTGAAGACCCCCTTGGTGTGGTCTTCTATCAAGAGGGAATGGGTTTCCGGCAACGACCGGTCTATCCAGTGACTGAAGTCGTCGTGGGAGCGCAGCAGCCGTCGGGCGTGCCTTCCCAGCCACAGACGGGAAAACAGGTCGCCCACGATGCCACTGAAGTAGTGGGCGGTCTCCAGTCGCCGGCATATCTCCTCATACCGCTCTTGGTAGTGGTGGCGCATGCGGATGGCTTGTTCACGTGGGTCTGTCGCTTTGTCCAGGCTGGGCGGAATGCGCTTGCCTATCTCTACGTAGAAGGAACCCTTGTTCTGGAAAGCCCGGTGGAGCGGCAACACGTGCCCGCTGCCATGCAGGTAGAGTGGCAGGATGTCCAGTTCCAGCTCACGGGCGATGTGGAAAGCGCCATTGTGGAAACGCTTGATGTCGCAGTCGGCGGAGCGTTCTCCCTCGGGAAAGATGATGACGGTATATCCCCTGAGGGTCTGTCGCTTGCAATACGCCATCAATTCCTCCACCGAGTTGCCTATCGTGGTGAAGCCCGCGTGCTTGAACACCCTCCTGAGGATCGGGTTCCGTCCCACTCGCTCGTTGGTGACCATCAGCAGCCGGGGGGAAAGAATCAGCATGCAGAGCGTGTCCACCATGGACTGGTGGTTGCAGATGGCGATGGCTCCCCGTTCGAAAGTCTCCCCGTGGGGGTTGTGTACCTGGCAAGAGAGCCAGGGATGGAGGCGCAAGTCGGTGGCCAACAGCCGTTGCATGATTTCGTGGAAGCGCAGGAAGCGGTCTTCGGGCATTTCCCCGCTCTTTGTCCACAGAAGCCCCAGTATCATGCCGTAGACGATTTGCGACACGAAGACAATGGCCGAGAGGCTCATCAAGCACATTCCCCACAGCTTGAGCGGGGCGTGGATAAAGGGATTGCATCGCTTACCCGCCATATTTCACCTTGGAGTCTACGGGGTTGGAGTAGATGCCCAGGAAGATATCGCACAGCGTGTCCATGTCGCATGTCTCCTGGTAGGGTTGCAGGGTGAGCATGTGTTGCCAGAAAGCGTCCTTTTCCGCCGGCGTATAGTGGTCGGCGTAATCGTTGCAGCCAAACCGCAGGTCGTGGGCGATGAAGTTGTTGGGGGTGAGCCGGTACGCGGAACAGATGCGCCGGTCGATGAGCGAGGCCACTTGGCGGTTGTATTCGCTGGCCGTGTAGCGGGAGAAGTGGGAGAGCTCTTCCCTCGTGATGGGTTCCGCTATCTCTATGTGTACTTTCCCCTTGGGACTCATGATGCCGGTCAAGATGCTGTTGAGGTCTTCCCAGGGTTTCTTGATGTATTTCTCGTTTCGGCTGGCGTAAAGCTCCAAGGTCTTGAGCACGTCGCACGACTCCCACTCATAGCTGATGGCCACGGGCATTATGTTGAGTTCGGCCAGGGCCTCTATCTTGTCGTCATACTTGCTCATGCCCAGCATCTTGATGAGTCCCTGGTCGGTGCGGTCGAGTCCGTCCTTCGTGCGGCCATTTCGCTGGGCTATCCAAACGGACTCCCCCTTGCGGGTGATGACGTGGCGTATGTACTCGCTCAGGTGGAACGAGGCGCGGTAGAAGTCACGGGGATTGTTGCCGGGCCGCTCCACCTTGAACATCTTGTTCGATTTCCCGATGTCTGTCAGCAGTTGCCCCTGCATCAGGTTGGCTCCAAACGTGATCTGGGAGGTCTCGTGGCCATTCTTGTAGAGCACGTACTGCAAGAGGCAAGCGTCCAGCATGATGTCGCGGTGGTTGGAGATGAAGAGGTATTTTCTCTCCGGGGACAGCCGCTCTATGCCGTGGTAAGTGAAGCTGGTCATGCTGCGGGCTATTACTTGCTCGTTGACACATCTCATCACCTCCAGTTGGAAGTCACGGATGGTCTTGTAAGAGCGTATCTGCTCGCGGGTTTTCTCTATGTCCTCGTGGGGGTAGACATAGGAGGCCAATAGCGGGAAAGACCCGTGTTGGGCGATGCGCTCCATGGCCGCGGGTATCTCCTCCTCATAGTAAGGCCGTATGTCATCAAACTTGGTGTCCCTGTCATTCATCTTTCTTGTGGGCGATTAATTCTTTTAACCAGTTGATAAACTCCTCTCGCCACTGCCTGCACTCCGCGGTGCCACGGTCATCCGCCGCCCCGAATCCATGGCCGCCAGTGTGGTATTGTATGTATCGGTGGGGTATCCGCTTTGCCGTGAGGGCAGAGTCGAGTAATTCTGAGTTGCGGTATTTCACGACGGGGTCGTCCTTGCAGTTCACCAGGAACACGGGAGGACAGTCTTCCGGGATGTGTTTTTCCAGGGAAAGGGAGTCCCGCATCTTTCGGCTGTGCTTTCCCCATTCGCCCAGGAGTGCCCTGCGAGACCGCTTGTGGGTAACTGGATGGGACATGGAGACCACTGGATAGATAGGCGCGACAAAGTCTGGGCGGAGCGAGACCTCGCTGTGGATGCCTTGTCGGGCAAGGAAATCCGTGTCGTGGAAAACCGCCGCGCTCATCACGAGGTGTCCCCCGGCGGAAAAGCCCATGGCTCCGACAAGATCGGGATTGATGGAAAAGCGGGAAGCGTGCTCCCTCACGTATTGCAAGGCTCGCTGGATGTCCTCCAGCATATCGGGGTGCTTGTGTCCTCCAAAAATGGCGCGGCTGTGGGTGACATACTCGAAGATGCCCTGCACCCTATACTTCAACACGAAAGCGGAGATGCCTTCCCGTTGCAACCACCGCGCTACGTCTGTTCCTTCCGCCTCATAGTCCAGCCAGGAGTAGCTTCCGCCAGGGCAAACAATGATGGCCGCCCCGTCAAAACGATTCTCCTGGGCGATGAACGGAAGCAGGGTCACCCCCTTTTCATGGACATTTGTGCCCTCCCATAAGCGTATCTCCCCATACTGGGCAAGGGCGCATGGCAGCGAGAGCATGAATGCCAACAGGGCGAGGAGTACATGTCTTTTCATGCGAGTGGCTTAGTGCTTGTTGATTTTCTCCAGTATTTTCCCATATCCCACGATGCCCTCGGTGGTTTGGATGGCCGTGAGCGGCACGCCACAGATGCCATGCAGGTTGACGTTTTGCCCCGTGAGCAAGAGGTTGCGCACCTTCGTGGCGATGGGCATCTGGGAGGCTAGCAGGTTCTTACAGTCGCAAAGGTGTCCGTAGAGGCTTCCCTCCTTGACACCCAGGTAGTCACGGATGGTGAGCGGAGAGGCGGAGAAACACATCTTGATAGACTCCTTGAAGCCTGGATGCAGGCTCTCCAGCTTGTCCAGCAACTTGGTCTCCAGGCGTTTCTTCCATTCCTCGTATTCTTTGCCTCGTCTGCCTACACGGGTATTCTCCCATTGGCGCACGGCATCAAAGGGCATCAAGCAGTTTACCACCATGCGGGTGGCCCATGGCCCTTGTTGACGCGTGGGTGGAGTGATGTACATGAAGCCCGCGGGGAAACTCTCCTCATGGAAGTCGCCCAGTTGCCACACGGAGCCATAGTGGTCTTGGTAATAGCGGGGATGGTTGACGTAGGGTTGTTTTCCAGGCTTGAACTTGATGAACAGCGTGAAGGCGGAATAGCTGTTGGGAATGTTCTGGATGCGTTGCATGTAGTGTCTGGGGAACGCTCCTTCTCCCGTTAGCTGGAACAAGGTGCATGGGTGTACATCGCTGACATACCAGTCTGCCGTGTAAACCTTTCCGGCGTGCGTGATGACTTTGGTCACTTTCCTGTCCAGCACTTCTACTTTTTCCACTCCGTCGCCAGCCCGTACTTCCCCGCCATTTTCCTTGATCAAGTCTGCCAGGCTGTCGGCCAATTGCTGGCTGCCGTCAACGAACTGGCTTGAACCGTCGATATACAACACGTTGATCATGGCATGGATATAGGCGGGCGTATGTCCCGCCACGCCGCCATACATGGGACTCATGTAAGCCAACAAGTCTCGCAGTCGTCGGTCACTGACATATTTGGCGATGAACTCGTCCGCGGGCATCAGGAAGTCCTCGCTGTGGGTAGGCATCCCATGCCCGCCGGGGCGCAGGTAGAACAAGTCCACTTCTTGGGCGATGGCATAAAGGGCATCCATATAAGCCTGGATGTTCTTGCGCTCGGCCGGGAACATGTCTTTCAGGTATTGGGTGAAGGCCTCCTTGCCACTGGGCAATACATAGGTACGCCCGTCTTCGCCATAGGTAACGGAGTCCATGGCATGCAGGTCGGTGTCTTTTATCTCCAGCTTGTTGAGTATTCCCAGGTAGGAACAAATGCGATACAGGTTGTGCCCCTTCCTGAAACCACCCAAGATGTGCATGCCTGTCTCGAAAATCGTGCCTCCCCGGTGGAAGCATTGCAGTCCCCCGCCTATGGTGTGGCTTTTTTCCAGGATGGTCACTTTCAGGCCTTCCTTGCCCAGGAACGCTCCCGTGAAGAGGCCGCCCAGTCCTCCGCCTATGATGATGACGCTTGTTGGTTCCATGCTCATTTGTTGGCCTCTTCTATACATTTATATATATAGCCCATCGTGAGTATCTCGCTGCAAGAGACAATGGTGCCTACCAATGTGCCGAGCATTCCATGGGAGTTGACGTTCTGTCCCGTGAGGAACAAGTTGGGGATACGGGTGCGATGGGAAACCCTGCCGCCCAGTCCCGCGTTTACGTCCTTGGCGATGCCATACATAGAGCCTCCTTCCGTGCCGGTATAGTCAAGATAGGTCAGTGGGGTGGAGGTGTAATAATGCGCGATGTTCCCCTTGATCGTGGGGAAGTCACGCTCCAATATCGAGAGCAGTTTCCAGGCATGCCTTTCCTTGAAGTCCTCGTAGTTCGCTCCCCGGTGTCCCACCTTCGTGCCTTTCCATTTTTCCACGTCTTTCATCTGCATATAAGAGAGTACCACTCCTGCCTGGGCGAACCGCGGGGAAGGCTGGTGGCAGAAATGCATGTAGAGATATCCCTTCGGCCACTCCGCGGGCGTATAGTCTTCACAGCCCCATGGCGTGTCCTGGCTGTAGGCGTAATAGTTGTAGTTCATGTAAGGAACGGTGTTTTCCTTGAAATGCAGATAGACGGCAAAGCCGCCCACGGTCTGCTTCGTGGCCAAGAGGCGTTTGCGGTAGGCGGGACGGATGAGGGGAACATCTTCCAGCATCTCCAGTGTTCGTAAGGGATGCACTCCCGACACGACATAATCCGCCTCGAAATAGGAACCGTCCTCGCATTCCACGCCTAGGGCTTTTGTGTCATCACACACGATTCTCTTGGCCTTCTTGTCGCAGATGACGCGTCCCCCGTATTTTTCCAGCACTTGCTTGAGTGCTTTCGCGATGGTATCGCTCCCGTTTACCACCCTGGCGGCACTGTTGTTGTAGAAGTCCATGATAAAGGCATGGGTGCTGAAGGGAGTTTTTCTTTTTTCCGCGGCATATAAAGGCAAGGTGCCCGCCAACACCTTGGCAAGCGTGGGGTCTGTGATGACGCTGTCAATGACCTGGTCCATGGGGCGCATTTGATATTCCATGTCCAGCACGTTTTGCGCCTGGTCAAATCTCAAGGTATGCAGTGACGAGGAGTTCGCCACGTTTTCCACCAAGTCCCAGTACCTTTCCAGGTTCGTTCGCTGCCCCGGAAAGTAGGAAGCCATCTTCTCGATGAAGGCTTCCCGCCCATTGGCAAACCCGTATTGCTTGCCGCCCAGCGACACTACGTCGTAGGCGTTGGGATTGAGAGGGGCTAGCTGGATCTTGTCGTCTATTTCCAGGGCTTTCATGAGCTTACGCAACGCTTGCCCCTCGCTTGTGCTGCCAATGAAGTGCATGCCTGTCTCGAACTTCACCCCATGGCGTTGGAAGCACTGCAGGCATCCTCCCATCTGGTGGGACTGCTCCAATATGGTGACATCATAGCCGCCTTTGGCCAGGAATACGCCCGAGGACAGTCCTCCCAATCCGCTCCCTATGACGACAATCTTACCTTTCATGATGGATATCTTCCGTTGACAAAATGCAGGTTATGGGGTTTGTGGCTTGTGTTTACGGCTATTGCGTACATGTCTTCATCCTCTTCATAGGCATACACCTCACGATTTGGATAGGTAAGCGCGGCTACCCAGGCGGTTTCTCCATGTCCGCAGTGGGGGATGGCGATAGAGCCATCTTCCTGGAAATAATCCGAGAGGACAAGTTTCCCCTTGCGAATGTCTTTCAAGTTTTTTTTGCAGCTTCTCTCTACGTTGTGCCCTTTGTATATATATTTATAGGTGACGTAGGGCAACCAATAAGCCTCGTTCTCCAGTCCGACCCGCATCTTCCCGTATTGCTCCACATACCATCTGTACCACGACTTGGCCAGTTTCCGTGGCTCCAATGCTTCCAGTTCCCTTGCTGTCATTCTTTGGTGTATTTCCAACGTGACGCTACCCTTGCGCAGCATGAAGTCTTTCTTGGGCAACACGTCGTAGAGGCCGTGTATCATCATGGGCAGGATGTCTATATTGAGTTGCTTGGCGATGGAGAATGCCCCTTGGTGGAACGGCAAGATATCACCATCAGTTTCCCGGGTCCCTTCCGGGAATACGACCACGGAGTATCCTCTAGCCACTAGGCTTCTCAGCCGCTGGATGTTTTTCTCCATGCCATCGGATATGGGATAGAACTCCGCGGCGCGGATGATGGCTCCATAGAAGGGGTTGTTCCAAACCCAGTCATTCGTGAGGATGACAATCTTGGGCGATAACATCAGCAAGCACATGACATCCAAGTGCGACTGGTGGTTGCAGATGATGACGGCGGGCTTCTCGAAAGTCTCGTTCACGCTGTTGATGTATTGGTATTTTACGCCGGGCACACGATAGATGACAAAGCGAGAGACGGCCTGGAGTATATGATGGAATCTTCTTCTGCATCTCGTGGAGTGGGAGAGGAAACGCCGTTGTATGTAGGCGTAGGGCACGAAGGCGACCATGGAGAAGAACAAGAAAAAGGAGAATGCCCACAGGGAGTACAACAATCGTTGGAGGGTGATGGGCACTTCGCGTACAGCGCCTTTCTTCGTCGTAAGCCATTGGAAGAACAACGGTGGCAGATAGAATGTCATGACGACAACCGTAATCATTCCTATCATGGCCACTTCCGCCAAGCTGCGCAGGGCGGGATGTTTCGCGAATATGAGAGCTCCTATGCCAATGAACATCAGGACGGCCGACAATGCCACGCTGTTCTTATAGGTGGCGAGCCGTTTCTTGCCGTAGGTGTATTCATACATCAAGCCTTCCGTGATGAAGATGGAGTAATCGTCGCCCTGGCCGAAAATGAACGTGGCCAGGATGATGTTGACGATGTTGAACTGCACGTTGGCGATGTTCATCAGCCCCAGTATCCATAACCAGCTGACAGCCAATGGCATGAAGGAGATGAGCGTGAGCTCTAGCCGGCCAAAGGAAAGCCAGAGGAAGGCGAACACCACGAATCCGCAAACAAATCCTATATAATTAAAGGAGTCGGACAATACGGCGGTCAAGCCATTGCTCACGTCTTTGCTGTCAAACACGAAGGCCTGGGCATGTTGTCTCTCTATGGACGAGCGCAGCAGCGACTTGACTTGTTCCGCCTGCTCCTTGTCTACGCTCAGGATGTTGACGACCCGAGTCTCACCTTTGTCTTTAAGGATGTAGTTTTTTCCAATGAGCTCGAAGATGGGACTGGTTCCCTCTTCCTCGGTGATAGTGCCATCACATAAGTCATAGAAAGGCGTGAAGGCTGTTTCCGAGAAACCTTTTTCTTTCGCAGCGGTTTTCGTGGTGGCGATGATGTCTTCGTGGCTCTTCCAGAAAGTAGTCCAGTTCCTGGAGCGTTTTTCTTTTTCTTCCTTGGAGGGGAGGAGTTGCCCTATGCCAGAGATGCCATGCACATGGGGCGTGGCATGGATGAGGGACAACAACCGTTCATTGTTGGCCAAGGCTTGGTCTAGGGTGTTCCCCTCTGAAACGGCGAAAACGGTGGAGAGTGAGTCGTTGGCCTCCAGGCTGGTGGAAAGCATCTTCAGGTCTTCCCGCTGCGTGTCTGTCATGTAGTTGATGTTCTGCATGTTGGGGTCAAAAGCCGTGTCTAGGCTCAGATAACCGAACACGCCCGTGAGAATGACGACCAACGGAAGCAAGTATTTGCGCATCGCTATGGGCAAGGACCATTTCAAGTCTGGCAATATGGGATGTTGCTTCCCCGTGTAGGCTCTTTTCCCTGACAGGCAAGGCAGGAATACCAAGACGAAGATGATGGTCCACACCAGCATCAACGAACCAAAAATGCCCAGGTCTCGCATGGCCTTCGCCTCTATGAATACCAGGCACAGGAATGCGCTGACGGTGGTGATGTTGCCAATGAGCAATGGTGGAACCATCTCTTTCAAGGCGTTCCTGCGATTGGGCTCATGCTTCAAGTGGTCTAGGAAATGGAGCGGATAATTGGCCGCTATGCCTACGATGACGGAGCCAATGCCCAACACGATGATGGAGACGCTGTCATTGAAAATCGCCAGGCAGCCTACGGCGACAATCCATCCGAAAGCGATGGACAAGCCTATCAGCCAGATGTCCCTCCACCGCCGGAAAGAATAGAGAAGCACGGCGAAGATGAGAATCACGCTGAGGCTGACGGCGAGGATGCTGTCTTTCTTGATTTGTGAGGCGTTGCTTACGGCGATGACAGGTGCCCCGATATGCGATACTTCAACGCCGCTGTACGTTGCCATGATGGAGTCGGAAACCGACTGGATAAGGTCAGAGAGCAGTTCGTTTTCCTTGGACTCACTGATGCCAAAGGGCGACGACAGCAGGATGATGCCACAGTGTCCGTCTTGGCTGAATATATGCCCGTCAATGATTTTATAATAATCGCTGATCTCGTTGCTTTGCAGGTTCTTGGTGATGAGGTTGCTGAGGTGGAGTGGGTCTTGCGGCAACGATTGCGTCATGACTCCTCCGATGGGCAACATGGCCAGGTGGTAGTTCTCTTCCATCTGGCGGCGCACGTATTCCTTGGTCAACAGGGAGTCGACCCTATTGAGGTCACTGTCGGACAACAGCAGGGGATAGACTTGCCATACATATTCCATCAAGTTGAGCATGCGTTCCTCGTCGATGGTGACCTGCAAGTCACGCACCATGCCGCATGTGTCCTCCTCTATCAGCCGTTCCCCAAAAGCGTCCATGGCGGGGATGAGACGGGTGGAGTCTCCCCGGAACAGGACGGCAATACGGTCTTGTCCGCCCATTTGGGTATAGACCGCGGTGTATTTCTCTGTCTCGGCGGTTTGGGGCAAGAAAGCCGCTATGTCTTCCTCGTACTTCATCCTGGAAGAGAAGAACAGGCATAAGGCTATCAATAGCACGACCAAGGAGACGGGCAACCATCTCCTCTTGCTCAAGATGTCATATAGCTGGGTGAAGAACCTGGTCATGCTAATGTCCTTTCAGTTTGTTGATGAGCATGCGGGGGCCTCCGTACACGATGGCCAGCAGGCACAAGACAGTGTTGGTGACGCTGATGCGGAAGAAGTCCATGCCCGGCCGGAAATGACTGACCCGCTCTTCCGCGGAGGGATAAAACACATGGACGGGAATGGGGATGATGTTCACTCCGTGCCATGCGGCGAACACCAGCAATTCCAGTTCCGCCTCATACTTGGAGGTGAGCCACCACAGGCTCCCCATATATCCTAGGGGGTAAAGCCTATAGCCGGTTTGTGTGTCAGGAATGCGCCGCAGGGTCTGGACGGTGAACCAAAAGTTGGAGAACTTGTTGGCGAACGTGTTTTTCCTCGGCATGTTTTCCGCTTGGATATTCCTGCTTCCCATGATCAGGGAGTGAGGATGCAGGCTGATGGCTTGTATGAATCCGGGGATGTCGTCCGTGGAATGTTGTCCGTCCGCGTCAATGGTCAGCGCGTATTGATAACGGTGTGCCTTGGCGTAGGCGAATCCTTTCTTCAAGGCATGTCCTTTTCCCTTGTTGCGGGGATAGCTCACGATGGCAATCCGCTCTTTCCCGTAAGAGGCGAGTATCTCGCTTGTGGCATCCGTGCTGCCATCGTTCACCACGATGATGTCGTCAGTCCATGCCTTACAATTATCTATGACGGTTCCGATGGTGCTCCCGTTATTGTAGGTAGGGATGATCACGCATACCCCCAGTTGTTTCATTTGGCTTTTGGTGTCCATCACACTCGCTCGTATCCGTAGACCAGCTTTATCTTGGAGAATTGTTGGGTTTCATTGGAAAGCATGACGGAGACCTGGAGCGTGTCGCCTGTTTCCTGCACCTTCTTGAAGATGACAGACAGCCTTTCCGTTTCATTCGGCTTTAATACGGCCAGGAACTTGATGTTGGCGACCTGCCTCAAGAAAAGGGGCTTTTTAAAGTGCTCCTCGAGTATTTCCGTCACCATCTGTATTTGGCAAACACCGGGGACGATGGGATTCCCGGGAAAGTGTCCTTTGAAGATGGCGTGGGCGGCATTGAGGCGGATGCCATATTTCCCAGGAAGTTCATTCCCGTCGTGTGACTCTATATAGAAGAAACTATCTTTCAGTCTCATTGAGCGGCTTGAATTTATAGGTTATGTGGTACTTGATGTTTTCCAGGCAAACAAGGCCTTGTTCCACGCCCAGTTTTCTTTTTTTCAACTGTTTGGGCGTGTTGTATTCCCGCAACAGCACGGCCAGGTCGTTGCGCAGCACTCTCTTGATGTACCACTTGTTGAGGAATTTCATGACATTCTTGAGTTTTACCTTCCCCTTTTCCTTGTCCAGGATGAAGTCAAAGCCCTTGATGCCAAACTCGTTGATGGTGCTTCCCACGACTTCGGGGCCGTTATCCTTCAAGAGGCAAACCCCCGTAAGCCCCGCTTCACGGAAACTGATGTCCATGGCATACCTCGTCACGCTATCGGCTTGTGCCTTCAATGCTTGCGCTTGGAGGGCAAGGCTTGCGAACAGCAGGCTAATTAACAGTAAACACCTTCGCATTGATGGGCACGTTGGTTTTGTAGTCGGAAAGCACGATGTTGGTCACGTCGCCAGTTTTCTCTACCAAGTCCACTTGGGTGACAAGGCTTTGCTTGGGCGAGATGTGCAGCACGATGGTCTTGAACATCGATTTCAGCTCTTTCGTCATGGGCACCAGGTGAGCCGTCCACTCCTTACTGCTCTTGTACATCGTGGTCTTGAACTCCTTCTTGTTTGAGAGGCATTTCCCCGTCACGCTGTTCACCATGATTTGCGTGATTTCCTTGAACATCTTGCTTTGGCGTGCGTCGATGACATTCTTGCGACCGCCGGTCTTCATCATCACCTTCGTGCCATTGATGACAAAGGTATAGTTGTATGGGGTCATGTACTGCCAACGTAGTTTGGCGGGCTGGCTGTAATACATCACTCCCGTACTCACCATCTTGTCATTCAGCATGCTTAGCTTTTTTGTTTGCCTAAATTTGCACTGCATGGTTTTCAGAGAGCTGGCGGCTTTCTCCACGGTTTTCACCATGCTTGCCTGCTCACTGGCACTCACTTTTTTCTGTCCAAAGATAGGTAGGCCCATGCAGAGGCTTATCACTATCATGAGAATGATTCTACCCATATGCCGTATTTATATATTATAATATGTGTATATTGCTGTAATGTGTATCTCCCGCGTCTGCAAAGACTCATGTGTTGAATGCCAGTAGTACTGACTTTTAAAGTCAATAGTATTAACTTTCAATATCAATAGTATTAACTTTTAATATCAATAGTATTGACTTTTATTTCCAGTAGTATTGGCTTTTTCGTTGGTGTATTCTTTGGGGGGGCATTCCTGTGTGCTTGCCCGTCTGGGCTATTTCGCCACCAGGCTACATCCCGCCATGATCAGTGCCACGCCAAGCCACTTGTTGAGCCCGATATGTTCATGGAAGACGACGGAAGCCGCTATGAGGCCAAAGACGTAGCTGAGTGATATCATGGGATAGGCCATGCTCAAGGGGAAACGCTTGATGATATACATCCAGAGCAGACTGCCTGCGGCGAAGCAAATGCCGCTAAAGGCGAATTGCCAGTTGGTGACCACGGACATCCAGAAGGTCTTGCTCCAGCCAAAGGGAGCCATTCTCGCGAGTCCCAGTTTCAGCATCACTTGCCCCAAGGCTAGTAGTGCGCTTTGCAGTATGGCCAGTGTCAACAGGTTGAGCATTGCGTTCAGAAGTCTGTGTATTCTTCCAGGGCGTTCTCGGGGGAGCTAGTGAGCACCATGCTGGTGGAATACTCCCCCTCGGGCATGTCCTTGCCCGTCAGTCGTCTGAGCATGTCACTGAACAAGGGGGTGTACTCGTCATGACACCCCACAAGTGCATTGTCGATATATCCCATCGCGATGGCCAGGGCCGCGTCACGCAAGGCGCAGGCCAACGAATGGTCTCCTTGTGAGAAGGTGAGGTTGTAGCCATGGCATTTCGTTCGTGAAGCCAACATGCCGGCAATAGTGTTGTGCGTGCTCTGCATAAACAGGGTGGGACCAAGTGCGTGTTCTCCCTCCTCGCACATTTGCCTCAGGAACTTCTCACTGTTGCTGAGCATGCCGTATCTTGTCCCCATGAAGATGCCGTCGGGAGTCTCGATGCCCGCGTCACGCAGTGCCATGCACGAGGTGGCCCATGCCACTTTTTGCAGTTTGCCCATTCTCCTGGCTTCCATGGGGGAGATGAAGTCCCGGAAATTGATAGGCTCGTCCGTGGGGGCGTGCTTTATGCTTGAGCGGATATAGACAGGACGCAAGCTCGGGCGTGGAGAGGAAGTCGTCTCACCCTTGAAAGCGGAAAATATCAAGGACGTGTCATTCCCGCCAAAGCCAAAACTGTTGCACATCACTACGTCCAGTTTACGCTTGTCTTCCCCCAGGGTGGGAGTGATGCCGTCTTCCATCTGATTCTTCCAGCCGAGGTTGGCGGGAACGAAGTGATGGTTGATGGCAAGCAGGCAGATGGCGGATTCAATTGCCCCGGAGGCACTGGTCGTGTGTCCCGTGAATGATTTCGTGCTTGACACAAGGGGCATGTGCTCACCAAATATTCTTTTCAGGGCGGTACTCTCACTGGCATCATTGTTGGGAGTGCCGGTGCCATGGGCATTTACGTATTGGATAGCCGACGTGCTTACGCCTGCCATTTCCACGGCTTTTCTCATGGCCAGGTAAGCTCCCTCGCCATTGGGAGAGGAGGCGGTTTGGTGATAGGCATCACAGGCGTTGCCGTAACCCAGGCATTCGCCAATGGGGGTGATGCCTCTTTTCTTGACCGAGGCTTCGCTTTCCATGACGACATAAGCGGCTCCCTCTCCCAAGTTGAGGCCTGTCCGCGAGGCATCAAAAGGCCTGCAAGTCTCATGGTCTAATATCATGAGGCTGTTGAAGCCATTGAGATGGAACTTGGTGAGAGCCTCGCTTCCCCCTGCGATGACCACTTCCGCCTTGCCGGACTTGATGAGGTCATAGCCTGTGGCGATGGCGTTCGCGGCGGAAGAGCAGGCTGTGGATATGGTGATGACTTTTTCCTGTGGTATTCCGAAGTAACGGGCTTGCAACAAGGAGGTCGCTCCGCAATCGTGTGTGGACAATGTCGGGAGCTTGTCGTCGTTGTGAATCAATTCCAGGAAACAGCGTTCGGTATAGTCCATGCCACCCACCGTGGTCCCGGAAATGAGGAACGCGTCCTTGGCGAGGTCTTCTATCCCCGCTTCCGCTATGGCTTCCCTCATGGCGATGGTGCCCATCAACGAGGTGCGGTTGGCGGCTTGCCCCTCTTCCAGGGAAAGCATTTGGCGCATTTGATCATCGCTGAGCTTTACCTCGCCCACGGGCAACTCCGTGTGCTCACTTCCCAGGTATCTCATCTTCCCTATGCCGGTTTGTTTGGCTTGAAGGGATGAGAGCACTTCCTGTTTGTTGATGCCTATCGCGGAGACGATGCCCAGGCCCGTGATGTAGATGGGAAAACTCATGCGCTTATTTGGTGCGGTTCTTCGAGATGAAGTCAGCCATCACGTTGATGGACTTGAATATCTCTTTTCCTTGGGCGGGGTCTTTGAGCTTGATGCCATAGTTTTTCTCTATGAGCACGATGAGCTCCAAAGCGTCTATGGAATCAAGGCCAAGCCCCTCGCCAAACAGGGAAGCGTCGTTGTCGATGTCTTCGGGCTTTACCTCTTCCAGGTTGAGTGCTTCGATTATTTGCTTTTTCAATTGTAAAATCAATTCTTCCATATTGTTATGTTTTGTCTGTTTTCTCTATGATGTAAATCTCCGTTTCAAAGTCTTGTGGGTCAACGGCATCTATCCAGCCACAGATGGCACTGTTGATGGAGGGGGTGGTTTCGAGGATGATCGTGATATGTCGTTCCATTTCCGTCTTGTCTTCCAGGGCGAAGTAGGAAGTCTCCCCGTGGTACTTGTTGCGCAGGGCAATCTCTCCGGTCACGATATTGGGCAAGGTATAGATAAACACCGATGGGCTAGGGTAGAAGTTCTCTTTGTCGGAGATGGTCTTTTGGTATTGCCTGTCTGAATAGATGGAGGCGTGTTTGCCAAAGAGGATGACCGCACGGTCCTCGCTCTCCACGAATCGTTCCTTCCCCTCGGCCTCCAGCAGCAGCTCTGAGGCGATGAACCCCAGTTGGCAAAGGATGTCCATTTTGTGGAACTTGGGATATCCGCCAATCCTGGAGCGGTAAATCTCCTTGAGCATTCCCACGCCACTCGCGGAAACCTCCAGGCGAGAGCCATCCACCTCTATCCTGTCGGTGGTGATAGTGACCGAATGGGTTTTACGGGTCTTGTACATATTCATATCTTACGGCGGCATTGCAACCTCCAAAACCGGAGATGAGCTTGATGAATCTCTTCCCTTTCGCCGGACGGTTCTCCTCACTGATGTCCACGTGGTGGCTGACTCCTTCCGCGTGATAGCCTTTTGTGCCCAAGATGGTTCCGTCTTCCAGGGAACGCATCGTGATAAGGGTTTCCAGTAATCCCGTAGCCCCCATCGTGTGCCCGAAATATCCTTTCAGGGAGTTGATGGGTACATTGGATAGTCCTGCTCGATACAAGGCTGTGGATTCCATCTCGTCATTATAGAGCGTGGCGGTGCCATGCACGTTCACCATGGCGAAGTCCTCTGCCGTGTATCCTCCCGCCACGGCTTTGAGCGCACGAAAGCTTCCTTCCGCCGTGCGTGAGGGATGGGATATGTGGTATGCGTCATTGTACACCGCCCCTTTCCCTATCACCCATGAACCAGCCTTGACTTCTTCAGGTGAGACGCGTTTGTAGATGGCACAAGCAGCGGCTTCTCCCAGGTTGAGTCCCAGCCGCTCTTCATCAAATGGACGGCAAGGCTCGTCACTTGTGGCCCTGAACACTTGAAATCCACTGACGACAAACGGTGAGAGCGTGTCGGCAGCCAATATGATGGCGATGTTGGCCATCTCGCCTCGCAGGATACGCCAGGCCTCTATCTGGGCATGCAGACCAGAGATGCAGGCGTTGCTGACGGTGATGGGCTTGTTGGGGTTGCCAAACCACCGTGCGATCCTGGAGGCAGTGGAGGGCAAGTCCAGTTTCCCGTCATCCACGTGGGGAAGTCCTAGCTGGTCGACATTGCCCTTGGTGGTGCTCAGGATGAATCGCACGTCCTGCCCCTGCGGGTCTACCCCCGCTTGTCTTATCGCCTCATTGGTCACGATGATGGCCATTTGCTCAAAGCGGGTGTATTCCTTCCCGATATGGAGCTTGCGGCATTCTTCCTCCAACAGCCGGTCTTCAATGAATGAGGCTATGAAAGGCTCGGGCAGTTCCCATTTCCCTTCCTGTCGCCCTAGGCATGATTGGCCGGCTTTCACGGCTTCATAGCTTTTGGTGGTGCCTAGCCCGAAAGCGGTCAATAGGGAGTCGCCTATCTTTACAACCATCTTTTCTTCCATTCCTCGTAGAAAGGCGGGTTATACAATACCAACTTGTAGTTCAGGTCCATGAATACCTGGGTGGAGCTGCCCGTGGCCAAGAGGCTGCCATCCTGGGAATCGTAAATCTCGTAGTCAAAGATGAGTTTCGCCGCTTCAGTGGGGCGGTAGGTGATACGTATGCGGGGACGCATCCCGTAGACAATGGGCTTGCGATAGTGAAACTCCAAGTCCACGAGCGGGGCGTAGTAGCCGTTGCCGAATATGAGGAGGTAACCAAGGTCGTACTTCTCGCCGAATGCCTCGCGGGCATCCTCGAAATAGAGAGGGTAGGAGCCATGCCATACCACGCTCATGGAGTCTACCTCGCTAAATCTTACCTTGAAATCCAATTCGGCAGTCAGTTTCATGCGGCTTTCTCCTTTTACGCTTGGTTTGCCTCGATGTCGCTCAAGGCGATTTTCATCTCGGCGGTCACGATTACCTCTCCATTGACTTTCACCTCGGCATCCACCAACGTCATCTTGAACACCTCTTCCTTCACGAGGATGGAAGTGACGATGGTCTCGCCTTTTTGAGGGGTCTTCAAGATGTTGAGGTCACGTATGCCGCCGATGTATCCTATCTGTACTGCCTTGTTGCGCAGCTTGTTGATATAGCCTATGCGGGCGGCGCAAGTCTGGGCGATATTCTCGATGAGTCCCGATGGCGTGAGGCGACCATCTTCGTAGAAAAGATTGTCTTCCCTTACCGTCAGTTCCGTCGTGTTGCTTGTCCAGTCAAATCGTGTCATGCGGTCTATCATGACAAAAGGTGGACGTTGCGGTATCAACTCAAGTACGTCTATTTCACTGACCTCTTGATTCATTCCAGAATTCGAAAAAGTTAAACCATTGCTCGGGGTATGCTCTCACGACCGTTTCCAGTTCTTTGGCAAATGCGACTGCCAGCGAAACAGGCATCTCTTTCCTTTGGGTGGCTTCTGGTGTTTCCAGTCTCACCACCTTGGCGTGATAGCTGTGGATGCCTGTTTTCATGACGAAGACGGCCAGCACCTTGATGTCACGCTGGGCGGCGATGGCGAAAGGCCCGAGCGGGAAGTTGGCTTTGCCTCCCATGAAGTCGACCGCCACATGTCTTGGTGAACCGAATATCCTGTCTCCCGGTATGCTGACGATGTTTCCATCAGCCAGGGCGGAGTTGATTTTGAAGATGTGTGACAGATCCTCCATCATGGGTATCATGTTGATGCGCTTGCCCGCGAACATCTTGCTCCTGCCTTTCATCATCTGTTCGGACTCGCCGGCGAATACCAATGCGTTAAAGGTCTTGTTCTTGGGAACAAGCGTATATCCCGCCAGTTCGTAGTTGCCGACATGTGAGCTGATGATGAGGAAGCCTTTCTCCTCTCTGTCCAGTTTGTCAAACAATTCCTGTCCTGTCACCTCCAGCTGGAAACGCTTGCCCGCGAACATGGCGAAGCGGTCTATGATGACTTGTCCAAAGCGGAAATGATTCAGGTACACGTGCCCAAATGCCTTGAGGCGGCCATAGCCGTGGCGTTGCCGGAAGTAGTGGTAGATGGCGAGATACCCTTTGTGATGGAACAGCATGTAGAAAGGTACCATCCAGGCCATGCAGAAATAGGGCAGTTGCAGCGGCGCGTGCTTCAACCACCTTATCAGCGTGCGGTGCATCCATGGGGTGCCGCCCGTGTTGCCTTTCCAGTTGCCGTGTTCCAGGTCTTTCACTTCCTCTCGCCCCGTGGCGTTACCCCACCTTGCTCTCGATGTAGTCGCAGAATTGGCGTAAAGTGGTTACGCCTTGCATCTCCTCGGGTTTTATCTTGAAACCGAAGTTCTTTTCCACGATGACAACGATGTCCACGAAGTCCAGGCTGTCAATGCCCATGTCTTCCTTGAGACGTGCGTCATCGCTGATTTTCTCTTCGTCAATTTCCAAGTCCTCTATGAGGAAGTTTCTCACTTTTTCTTCGATTACTTTTCTTTCCATTGTTATGATGTTGTTATTTGAGTTTGCAAACGATGATGCTGTGTCCTTGTCCCAGTCCGTCGTGTATTTCCTCTATCCGCAGGCCGGCCTCGGTGATGCATTTCTCCATGTCCTCGGTGTTGTACATCTTGCTGTTGCCGTTGGCGATGGCCGTGAAATAGAGGCTGGTCATCGTGAGGCAGAACGCCGCCGTGTCAAAGCGTTGCCTGTCCCACAGGGTTTCCATGATGTACAGCCTCGTGTTGGCGGTCATGGCGTGCTTGGCCCGGGTGAGGATGCTCACGATTTCCTCCATGGAGAAGCAGTCCAGGAACTGTGACATCCAGATGGCATCCAGCCCGTTCTCGCTTTTGGGGAAGTTGGCGTTGGGGTCCAGCAAGTTGATGCCGTAACCTTTTATCCTTTCGCTTCCCTCTTTTCCGCTGATATTGCGCTTCATCATCTCTATTTGCTGGGGCAGGTCCAGTATGGTGACGTTCACCTCATGGTCGAATCGCACGCATTGCAAGGCCCATTTCCCCGTGTTTCCGCCTACATCGTATAGGGATGCGGTGTGGTTCTTGCGGAAGATGATTTCCAGCGCCTCCGGGAAAGAGGAGTCACTGTAGAAGTGGTCAAAGCCAAACCAAGACCTTTGCACTTGCTCGGGCAATTCAGACAATGCCTCATATACCGTGGGCCAATTGCCGAAGTGCCTCAATCCCGCGGGTTTCCCCTCCCGAAGCGATTCTTCCAGGTGAAACCACCCTATATAATTCACGTCGTGGTTGAAATCCAGGTTTACCCGTGTGGCCGGGTCATTGAGCAAGAACCATCCCGTCTTGGACAGGGTGAAGCGGTTGGTTTCCTTGTCCACGAGAATGGTCCCGATGCACAGGGAGGCCTCGGTAAGACACTTTACCGCGTATTCCGACAGCCCCGTGCGTTCTTGGATTTCCTCTTTGGTCAGTCCCTCGTCCGCGTTCCTGAGCATTTCCAATATCCCGAACTTTACCATCAAGCGGGAAACCTGGAACACGACAGGTCCCCAGGCGATGAACTCCGCGCGGTCTTGTGCCTCACGGGCAGACAAACGCTCCTTGGTGTAGGCTTTCTCTAGGTTGGGGAACAGTTTCATGGTTGGTTATCTTAGGCATGCCCAAGTGGCTTGTCGCCTGCTTGGGCATGGATGGGTGGTTAATCAATTTGGTCTAGCAACTCGTCGCAGAAGTCCTCCGCGCCCGATTCAAATCCTTGTTCCAGCAAACCGGTGTAGCGACCCACACGACCTCCATCGGACTCACACGTGATTTGCGCGACCACGTTGCCCGTGCTCATGTCTACAAATAGGTAGTTCACCTTGTTGTTGCCGTTGTCATCGGTTTCCAGCACTTCCATCTTGAGCGCGTATTTCATGCCGTCCAGTTTGTCCACGAAACGGAGGTTCAAGTCCTCGTCACTCAACACGTTGTTGACTTCGGACATGAAGAGGTCTTGCAGCGACAGCTTGATGTCTTGCCAGTTGCTGTCGAAGTCGGGATCCAGGTCTCTCTTGCCCGCGGATGTTTTCATGTAGCGGATGAAAGCGGATTCAGACCGGCCCATGATTTGCGCCTCAGAGAAATCCAGGTATATGCCGATGCGTCTTTGCCGGGCGATGTCGCTGAAGTCGCCTTGTACGGCGTCCTTGCGGCGATGCACTTCCGCTCCGTGGGCGGCGAGCAGCAACTTGACTTCCTCGCTGTTCTCAACCACGGGAGCGGCCTCTTGCTTTGTCGTCGTGGCAGGCTTTTCCTCGACTTTAGGCGTGGCTTTCGCTGCTTTCTTCACTGCTTTTTGCTCGGTCTTTGCCTTGGTTGCGGCCGGTTTCGCAGGCGCGGCAGCCGTGGCGGTAGAGGCACTTGCCCCTATCAGTTTGAGTATGTCGGCGGGAGCTTCCTCGTTACTGGGGTCTACGTTGGAGGCCTTGGTTTTCTTCATGGCCTTCACCATGTCTTCCGCCAACTCGCCATAGAGGTCTAGCCTCCTGGCAATCTCGGTCATGCCACTTCGTCCCGTCTGTCCGTCTATCTCCACCGTGAGCACGGGGACGCTGTTCGTGCCTTGGAACAGGTACATCGTGCCAGACATCTTGGCTCCTCCCGCTCCGAAGCCTATGAAGAAGGAGGCGGCACCGCTGCCCATGTCCATCTCGTTCACGTCGAATACCATGGTGTACTCGTTCCCCTTGCTGAGGGTGGTCTGCATTCCTTTCTTGTTGTCCTTGTTCCAGCAGGCGATGAAATAGCCCTCGCTCTGCGCGGACTCAGCGGGCCAGTCTCTCACGAAGTCCTCGCCCCTAGACTCCAGGTGTTCTTTCCAGGGCTTGCCTTCTATCATCAAGTCACTGTAGTCAAAAATCACGGTGGCCGTGATCTCGGGGTTCTTCACCACGGACAGGTCGCCGGAGAGGACGTTGATGTCTCCCGCCCAAGAGGGCACTGTGGCTAACAACAGGGCCAATAGCAATAGTTTTCTCATGTTTAGGTCATTTTAGGTTTAACGGTATTTTTCTTATCACTAAGGCGGAATTGGTGCCCCCGAAGCCGAAGGAGTTGGACAGGATGACGTTGAGTTCCCTCTCGGTGGTTTGGGTGGCTATGTTCAGTGTCTTTGCCTCGTCGTCTGGTTCCTCCATGTTGATGTTCGGCGCGACGAAGTTGTTTTGCATCATGATGATGGAATACACGATCTCGCTGGCTCCCGCCATCCAGCACTCGTGGCCGGTCATGGACTTGGTGCTGGAGATGAGGGCGTGTTTCCCCTCGAAGAGCCTTGTCAGGGCCTTGGCCTCATAGGTGTCTCCTTGCGGGGTGGACGTGGCGTGGGCGTTGATGTAGTCTATGTCGTCTGGCGTGACACTTGCGTCTTTCATGGCCCTAGTCATGGCTATCACGCATCCCTCGTCACTGGGCTGCGAGATGCCGCCTCCGTTGCTGGAGAAGCCATATCCCGTCACCTCGCACAGTATATTCGCGCCTCGCGCCACGGCGTGCTCGTATTCCTCCAACACCAGTGCGGCGGCCCCGCCACTGGGTATCAAGCCATCGCGGTGCTTGTCAAACGGGCGGGAGGCCTTTTGTGGCTCGTCCATCCTGACAGAGAAAGCCGAGAGGGCGTCAAAGGAGGCCATGGAGTAATAATTGGTCTCTTGGGCTCCGCCGCAAAGCACCATGTCTTGCAATCCTTGCTTGATGAGCATGTAGCCCAGGCCGATGGAGTGGCTACCGCTGGCGCAAGCCGCGCTGACGGTGAAGTTCACGCCGCGCAGGTGGAATATCGTGCTCAGGTTCATGTTGACCGTGGAGTTCATGGACTGGAATATCAGGCCATATCCGAGCATGGCGGAATCGTGCTTCTCTTCCATGATCTTGGCCGATTCTATCACGGGTTTGGCCGAGGAGTCGTTGCCGAAGATGCAGCCCACCTCGTTGTGGAGCAGGTAGTCGTCCGTGACGCCCGCCTGGGCGAATGCCTGTCGGCTGGCCATGAAGGCGTATTCCGCTTCCTCGGACAGGCCGGCGCGGGTATGCCTGTCCAGGTCTTTCTTGGTCAGCACGGGTTTCTCCACGATGCCGGTCAGCCCGGAGCGATAGCCGTATTCCAACCTTTGCGGGTCTATGCCTATGCCTGATTTTCCTTCATATAGAGACTGCTTCACGGTCTCAATGTCAGTCCCGATGCATGACCAAATGCCCATGCCGGTGATAACTACTCTTCTAGACATCTTTATGGGGTTATGGGTTGGTGTTTAGGTGTATAGTCCGCCGTTGATGGAGACCACTTCGCCGGTGATGTAGCCGGCCATGTCCGAGCAGAGGAATGCTACCAGGGCGGCCACCTCCTCGGGTGTCCCGAATCTCTTCATGGGCACCAGGGCCTTCAGTTGCTCTTGGGGCAGGTCTTTCGTCATGTCGGTCTCGATGAAGCCCGGTGCCACGGCGTTCACGGTCACGCCTCGCGGGGCGACCTCTTGCGCCAGCGCTTTCGTGGCTCCTATGAGCGCGGCCTTGGCGGCGCTGTAGTTGGTCTGTCCCGCCATGCCTTTCAGTCCCGATAGCGAGGCCATGTTCACGATCCGGCCTCCATGCTTCCTGGCCATCATCTTGGGCAACAGCCGCTTGGTCACGTAGTAGAAACCGTTGAGGCTGGTGTCTATCACCGCGTGCCAGTCTTGCGTGGGCATCATGAACATCACGTTGTCCCGCCTGATGCCCGCGTTGTTCACCAGGTAGGCGATGTAGTCCTCGGGATGGTTTTCCTCCCATTGGTCTATGGCCGTGGCCACTGCTTCCTCGTTTTTCACGTCGAATGGCATCAGCTCGGCCTTGCCTCCCCGTTCCAGGATGGATTGTCTTGTCTCCTCGGCTGCCTGGCTGTTCGACTGGTAATTGATGATGACGGGGATGCCGTCCTTGGCCAAGGCTTGGGCGATGGCTCTTCCCAAGCCCCTGGAGCCTCCTGTGATCAATGCGTATTTCATGTCAGATGGTTGTTTCGTTCGCCGTGTTGGCGTTGGTTTCTTCCTTCAGTTCTATGAATGCCGTGGGGATATAGGCGGTGGCCACCAGGCAGAGATCCGCCAGTTCCACCACCACTCGCTGTTGGCCGGCTATCCTGGCCACTTTCCCCTCCACGCCCTTGAACTCGCCATCCACTATCCTCACGGTGTCACCGCTTTTGTAGTGACAGTTCCGTGGCTGTACCACCCGTATGTGCTCATTGTCCACGCTGGTCACGCGGATGAAGTTGAGCATGGTGGCGTGGTCTATGGTGAGCGGGGGATTTTTCCCGAATTCGTTGGTCTTGAAGTGGTTGTAGTAATAGCTCAGGTGCACTTGTTCCCGCGGGTTGTTCACCGCCATGCCTATTTCCTCCTTGTCGGCATAGACAAACAGCAGGTTGGAGAGCAGGGGCTCCGATACCCACGTCCGCTTGCCGGCCACCAGTTTCATGACGCGGTGGTAAGGGATGTAATAGGTCACGCCTTTTTCTTCCAGGAAAAGCCTGGCGGGGTTCACGCGGCCGTATGTCACGCGCAGCACGTACCATTGCTTGCCTTTCCGCGGGGCATATTCTACCGACACCCCTGCTTGAGAACGATTCAATTCGGGGGAGGCACTGGGGGATGCGTCAGCGCGGTTTGGGCATTTGTCGCCCGGCATGGCATGCGCATTAGACAATGCGTTCATGGCTCAATAGGGGTTTAGTGGAAAGGCCCGTGTCGCTTACAGCTAGGGGTGGCGATGGGCCTCCTCATGGTCTTCCATGGTATTGGTTGCCGCCTTGTTCGCTCTTTCCGTGGAAAGTTTCGGACAATTTCGCGGCATTGGTGACCACAGCGCAAAAGTACTAAAAAATATTTAACACAAGAAAATATTGACCAAGAATTTGAGGATTTTGATGTTTTTGACTATTTTTTGGCCGGTTTTCTGTCCAGGATGGCATGTTGGAGGCCTGTCTCAAGTGCCCAGTTGAAGGCATCTCAAGTGAACTACTGATCACTTCCCAAGTGATTAACTGACGGCTCACATAGTGCTCTATTGTTCACTTGGGCAGTGCCCAGTTGTTCACTTATGGAGTGCCTGGCTGCCCACTTCTCGCCGACACATTATTATTATATGCGCGCGTGAGGGATATCAGTCGCCTCTTCCACCCGAAAAGCAGGGAATCTTGCGCTAGGATTTCCGTGGCATTCCAAGTTCACTTGTTTTGCCCGCGAAAACAACTTGTTTTGCCCATGAATTTAACTTATTTCTCTCATGGAAATAACTTGTTTTGTCCGGGAAAACAAGTTCGTGGCGTTCCGAGAGTTATATATTCGTGACAATACCGCTGTTGGTACTAAGGTGTAGAGGCAGCGGGATTTTCGTGTTTGAGCTTTATTGATGGCCATGCCCATGCTTTCATCAACGCGGCTGTCGCAAGGAAACTTATGCGAATTATCGGCAGTGGAAATGGCGGTTTTACTCGATTTATCGGCAGTGAAATATGGATAAATCATAAAATTATCGGCAGTGGAGCGGATTGTTTTGCACAAATTATCGGCAGTAGAGATTAATTTACTATCTTTAGCGCAAAATTCTGTAGCTATGGATACAAGAGAACTGGAAAGGATCCTGTTGGATCAGAAAGAAGACCTGGATTTGTTGAGAGGAAAGAGCTTCTGCCATCGCAAGGAAGAAAGCTTGATAGATCTGGATAGCCATCTCGCGCAAGTGGTGATTGGCGTAAGGCGAAGCGGAAAGTCCACGTTGTGCTTCAATGCCTTGGAAATGGCAAAGGTACGCTATGCTTATGTCAACTTTGATGATGAAAACCTCTATGACTTGACTGCCAAGGACTTGAATGATGTGCTCCAGGTGTTGTATAGCATATATGGAGAGTTCACGCATCTTTTCCTGGACGAGGTGCAGAATATAGAGGGCTGGCATCTTTTTGCCAATCGTCTATTGCGCAAGGGACTTCACCTGGTGCTGACGGGCAGCAATTCCAAGCTGTTGAGTGGGGAATTGGCCTCCCATCTCACGGGCAGGCATCACACTATAGAGTTGCTGCCTTTCTCTTTCCAGGACTGGTGCGATTATAATGGGGTAAGCGTGGCTCCCCTTACCACCAAGAACACGGGCTTGTTGTTGGGTGCCTTTGACAGGTATCTGCGTCAAGGAGGATTCCCCGAGTTGCTCGTGGAGCGTAATCAGGCAAGCTATATAGACTCTTTGTTTCATGATATCATAGCGCAAGATATACAGAAGCGTTTTAACGTGAAGTATATCGATACATTGGAGCGTTTGGCCTCCCATCTGCTCAACGTGTCGCCTGCCATTATCGTGAAAGAAAGGTTGCAAGAGTTGTTTGGCATCAAGAGCCATCACACGCTGGGCAACTATCTTTCCTATTTGGCGCAGACTTATTTGATATGTAAGGTCAGCAAATATTCCACTAAGAGCAAGGTGCGCGTCGTGGCGGAGAAAGTTTATGTCATAGACGTGGCCTTCATGAACAAGCGTGAGAATGCCTTGGCTGGCGACAATCTCGGTTGGCGGCTGGAGACAATCGTGTATCTGGAGCTTCGTCGACGTATCAAGACCGATGGGGAGGATATCTATTATTACGACAACGGAAGCGTGGAGGCGGACTTTATAGTCTGTGATGGCAACAAGCCAAAGGGAATATACCAGGTGGCTTACGATATAGGGAACCCCAAAACCCGCAGGCGGGAAATAAACGGGGCTGTCGCGGCGGCCAAAAGTACCAAGTGCGACAACGTGTTCCTTTTGACAGACCACCAGGCGGAAACCATCGCCCATGAAGGGGTGACCATAAAGGTCATGCCCGTATGGGAATGGATTGTCCGCGGGGAATAATCGCCCTTTTCCGTATTTTGGGTTATCTTTCCGTGATTACGGGTAATCGAGGATTGAAGGAAAAACCGTACTTTCGCGGGTGTAAACCAATAGGAAGAGACAAGGATGATAACTTTAGAGGAATTTCTGGCCAAGGTGGAGCGGGGCGAGCGGTTGGGCACGCCCGAGACACAGCCCTTCATGGACGCGATGAGCGAAGAGGCGCGCAAGATAACGTGCCAGATAAACGCGTCTTATCATACAAAAGAGGAATTGGTGGAACTGCTGAGTGAGTTGACGGGCAAGCGGGTAGACCCCTCCGTGAAGCTTTTTCCGCCCATTTATGCGGATTTCGGAAAGAACATCACGCTGGGCAAGAACGTGTTCATCAATGATTGCTGCCATTTCCAAGACCATGGCGGAGTGACCATCGGTGACGGCACGTTGATAGGACACAACGTGGTGTTCGCAACCATTAACCACGACGTGCGGCCAGAACACAGAAACGAGATGAAAGCCGCGCCTATACGCTTGGGCAAGGATGTCTGGGTGGGGAGCAATGTCACGTTTCTTCCCGGAGTGACGGTGGGCGATGGCGCCATAGTGGCAGCTGGCGCCGTGGTGACTCACGATGTGGCTCCCAGGACGGTAGTGGCAGGCGTTCCCGCTCGCAAGATGAAAGACGTGCCTTGACGAGACGCAGGACGTCATCTTTATGAATATCCGCGTCCGGCGCATAATCCTTCCTTGGAAACGAATATATACTGCATGAGCGGTTGAATATATATTTCATCCGCCCTTGAATATATATTTCACCCGCGGTTGAATATATACTTCATCGGTAAAGTAAGTATTATCGCGTTTTCATATGGGGTCAACTGGCAATGGAGGACATTCCTTGCAAGGCATCGGGTGGGATGCGGACATCCAAATCATCTTTTCCCTTTGGGGAAGTCCCGATGTCAGGAAAAAAGCGTATATTCGCGAAAGCGAACCGTGATGTAGAACCTATTAACCGACAAGAAACATGGCAGAGGAAAAAGTGACTATCATCGACACGATAGATGACTACAACAAGCTGATGGGCCTGGAAACGCTCCATCCCTTGGTGGCAGTGGTAGACGTGAGCCAGGCAAATCCCGTGGCGGCAAGCGCGGAACGCACTTGGAACTATGGTGTCTACTCCCTGTGGCTGAAGCAGGCCTATTGCGGAGACCTCACCTATGGCCGTCAACCTTACGACTACCAAGAGGGTACCGTGACCAGTTTCGCTCCCGGGCAGGTGGTGCATTTCAAGCCCGCGCCAGATTATAAGCCCCATGCCCTGGGTTTGCTGTTCCATCCCGACATCATCCGGGGCACCTCCTTGGGGCAGGGCATCAAGCGGTATGGCTTCTTCTCCTATTCCAGCAGGGAGGCCCTTCACTTGAGCGAGGAGGAGAAAGCCCTCTTTGTCGACTGCCTGGAGAAAGTGAAGGCGGAGATAGCCCGCCCCGTTGATGGACACTCCAAGCGCCTCATCTGTCGCAACATAGAACTCTTGCTGGACTATTGCCAGCGTTTCTATGACCGCCAGTTCATCACCCGCAAGGTGGCCAACCTAGACGTGTTGGAGAAGTTTGAGAACTTGCTTGACGATTATTTCAGTGGCGACAAGCCTTATCAAGACGGATTGCCATCGGTGAGATATTTCGCCGAGCGATGCTTCCTCTCGCCTAATTACTTTGGCGACCTTGTCAAGAAGGAGACGGGAAAGACTCCCCAGGAGTATATCCAGTCCAAGATTATCGAGCTGGCCAAGGAGGAATTGCTCTACAGCGACAAGCCTGTCAACGAGGTGGCTTACAGGCTCGGCTTCCAGTATTCCCAGCATTTCAACAGGTATTTCAAGAAACACGTAGGGCTTACCCCTAGCCAATACCGCAAGGAGGCATGAAAGAAACGCTCGCCCTCTCTCGGCGCGATGGCGCACGGAGTTGCTGTGGCTGCCATCCGCAGCTATATTTGCTCGACTTGACGGACGGCTGCCAGCGTCAGTCTGTCAGGGAAGATTGTTTCCTGATAGTCGTCCATCCGAGCTCCGGAGGTATGGAGCCATGGGGCTGGAAGCCCTATGACTTCACCGAGGCATGCCTCTCTTTCCACTTACCCCACCGCCATCCCCGGGAATCGCGGTCGGCTGGCATGGCGGTGATGTTCCATCCGGATCTCTTCGCCTTCACTTCCTTGGCCTTGCGCTTTTCCGATTTCACCTTTTTCCACTACCGGGAGACCGAGTCGCTGCATCTTTCCAGTCAAGAGTTGCGGGTAGTGGAACAGGTAGTGGAAGATATGCGCAGCGAGTTGCAGTGGGGCGTGGACACTTTCACCAAGCCCATGCTTTGCAACAAACTGGAGTCCCTCTTGCTCTATTGCCAGCGTTTCTATCAACGCCAGTTCACCACCCGCCGCGACGGGTGCAGTTGCCTGTGTGACAAGGTTATCGCCGAGACAGACCGCTTGCTCCTCAGTGGTGGCGTGAAGACCGACGCGCTCTATGATGCCGCCCCGCTGGCTGAACGACTGGATATCTCTACCGCTTACCTTGATGACTTGGTGAAGTTTCTCACGGGCAAGAACCTGGCCGCCTACACCCAGTTGCGCAAGATAGAACTGGCCAAGCAGATGTTGTCGGCGGGCCGCATGACAGACCTCCAGATAGCCCGCGCCTTGGGCTACGCCTCCGAGAAACATTTTCGTTGCCTTTTCCAACGGCTTACCGATACCTCCACGGACGACCACCGCCGTTAGCCCAAAGGAGAGTGGGAGAGGGGACAAAGACCGCTTTCCTGTTACGTGAAATGTAAGTTTTTTTGATTTTCCTGTCTCGTGCGTGCGAGAAAGCGGCTCGCCTGCTTTTTCACGGGCAAATAGGGTGGTGTGAGAACGCAACTAGTTACGATGGCCGATGAAACTAGTTTCGTTGCCTTTCGTAACTAGTTGCGTGCCCCTTCGCAGCTAGTTGCGTTTTTACAGCCTCTTGGGGTGGAAAGTTACCGCCCGGCGGTTTGTAAAATATTGTGACCATAATCCAGGGCGTTTCCCCATCCCTTCCATGGCCGCGCCAGCCGCCTGGCCAGCTGCCTGGAAGTGGTCTCGGTGGCGCTTTCCCCGCGAAGTGTAGGGATTTTCCCTCCCCTGATTAGGGAAAACCTGTTGCGCGGGATAAAAGAATGCCGTATCTTCGCGGTGTAAGGGGATGATACAAGCATCCCTCTCTACATAAAGACAAGAGTTGGAAACATAAAACATACGACGATGAAAAAGATGATTACCATCCTGACCGCCTTGTTCACCCTCTCGGTGCAGGCCAACGCCATGAGCTATGAGCAGGCAAGGGAATACGCGCTGTTCTTGACAGACAAGATGGCCTATGAACTAAATCTCACCGATGACCAATACGAGGCCGCCTACGAAATCAACTTGGATTACCTGATGGGTATCGACAGCTATGATGACCTCTATGGCAGGTGTTGGACGCAGCGCAACTTGGACTTGAGCTATATCTTGCTGAGTTGGCAATACAACGCTTATGTGGCCGCCAGCTATTTCTATCGCCCCTTGGTGTGGCGAGACGGCTTTTGGCGTTTCCCCATCTATGTAAGGTATCCCCATCGCACTTATCTCTATTTCGGCCGTCCCCATTTCGTTACCGTATATCGCGGTGGGCATAGCTGGCGTCATAATGGTGGCCGCAGTTGGTATAAAGGACGTTCGTGGCGTGGCCCATCCAAGCATGGCGGTACCCACTTTGGCATGAGAGACCGCTATAAGCGTGGCGATTTCGGTCCTGGTGGCAAGCGTAATCCGCCAAGAGGTGGTAGTTCCAGGCCTGGCAATGTCCGTCCGGGAAACGCCCCTGGTAAAAACAATGGTCATCACGCAGGAGGTGTTTTTGGCAATGGAAGGAGAGACAAGTCGCCTGCTAATCGCATAGGCACGGGCAGTGATAACAAACCGCGGAAAAACGACGCGGTTAGCAACCGCCCTCATAGAGGTTTCGGAAACGCCAGGAGCAATGGTGGAAGCTATAGCAGGCAGCCGTCGGGCAACGGAGTGAAAAGCTCTACCCGCGTTACCGTAAGGCAAAACCGCTCTTCAAACTTCAATGGGTCTTTCAGGAATAACACCAGCCGGAAATCTGGCGCCAGCGTTTCTCCTCGCCGCCATTCTGGCTCCAATGTCGCTCCCCGTCAGCATTCGGGAAGCAGGCCTTCAGTGGGAAAGTCCGCTGGGGGAAAGTTCGGGGGAGGAAGAAGGTAGTATCCCTTTCTTTCATTTCAACTCATAATTCCTTGAGAGGTGCGCTTATTCGTCACAATACGAGTATGCGCACCTCGGCGTTTGTCATTCTGGGTATCTCCTCCATGGCTTTCTTGTAGTATACGCTTTGTATGGCTTTATTGATGATGCCGTGTCCCACGGCCAGGATAGTCTTGTCGGGATAGGTCACTTTTAGCCACGTAAGGAAGTTTTGCGCCCTGGATTTCAGGGCGTGTAAGCTTTCTATGTTGTCTGGCCAGGGTGAGATGTTCTGCAGACTGGGAATGTATTTCCCCGTGAAGTCTCCCCAGTCCCGTTCTCTTAAGAGCGGCGTGGTTTCCACGTTCAGTCCCCTGGGGTGGGCTAATATCTCGCAGGTCTGTATGCTGCGCCTTAAGTCACTGGACACGAAAACGTCTATGGATACGTCTTTCAACTTGTCACGCAGGGCTTCCGCTTGGCGGATGCCTTTCTCGTTGAGTTCTCCTTGGGTTTGTCCTTGCATGATTTGGGCGGCGTTATCTACCGTCTCCCCATGCCTTACGAGGTATAAAGTGGTCATGGTTTGCGCTTTTTGCCGCGAAAATACGAAAAAAGGAGGTAAAAGCTTTCAGGTTCCGCGGAATTTCGTATATTTGCCATAAGAACAAAACCTTCCATCATGAGAATATTGCAAAGTGCCCTTTTCCGCGCCCTGTGCGCTATTGTCATCGGCGTGCTGTTGATACGCTATCGTGAGCAAACCATGACTTGGATTACCATTACCATCGGCGTGCTCTTTTTCCTTTCGGGGATTATCTCCCTCACTACTTACTTCGTCTCCCGTAAAAACACGCTGGACGTGGAGATTTATGACGCCAATGGCAAACAGATAGCCGGGCAGCGTCCAGCTTTCCCGCTAGTGTCTGTGGGCAGCGTGATTTTGGGCTTGATTCTGGCTCTGATGCCCAATACGTTTGTCGGTTGGCTGATGTTTATCTTGGCTTTTATTCTGATACTGGGTGCCATCAACCAGTTCGCGGTATTGTTGATGGCCAAGAGATTCGCTCGTGTCAGTCCGTTGCTATGGATATTCCCCTCGGTTATCCTGCTGGTGGCTTTGGTGGCTCTGCTTTATCCATCGGCTATCGCCTCGGCTCCGCTTTTCATCTTGGGATGGTGTATGCTCATCTATGGTGTGTCGGAATGTGTCAACCAGTTGAAGTTGCGCCGCGCCCGCAAGAGTCAGTCCCGCCGTCAAGGGCAAGATGCCAGCGACGCGGAGCTGATAGAATGACAAGAGAATGCTTTCCTGACTTGAGGGCGGTTAAGCTCCCATTTCCCAGAGAAGATATACCGCTATGACAATCGCGGTATATCTTCCCTGCCATCTCAGTATATCTTCCCTTGTGGGAGTCGTAGAGGTTTATTCCTCGCCCACCAATGCCTCTATGTAGCGGCAAAGGATGCCAATGCCCTTGGCGTTGTCCCCTCCTTGGGGGATGATGATGTCGGCATGCCGTTTTGTAGGCTCGATGAATTGTTCGTGCATGGGCTTTAGGATGTTCAGATAGCGGTCTACCACCATCTGGACAGTACGTCCGCGGTCTATGGTGTCCCGCTGTATGTTGCGGATAAGCCGCTCGTCGGGGTCGCAGTCCACGTAGACTTTCAAGTCCATCAAGTCCCGGAGCTTTTTGTTGAGCAGGGTCATGATTCCTTCAATGATGATGACGGGCTTTGGCTCTACGTGGATAGTTTCTGGCAGACGATTGCAGAGCAAATAGGAGTAGGTGGGTTGCTCGATGGGCAACCCTTCTCGCAAAGTCTGCACTTGCTTGTGAAGCAAGCGCCAGTCGAAAGCGTCGGGATGGTCAAAGTTGATGGCTCGGCGCTCCTCCTCGGTCATTTCGCTCGTGTCGTTATAGTAAGAGTCCAGGGGCACTACGGCGACATAGTCGGGCGGTAAGGCCTCTACTATTTTCCGCACTACGGTGCTCTTGCCGCTGCCCGTGCCTCCGGCGATGCCGATGATGGTCACCTTCTTGCCCGCGGGCTCCTTGGGGTGTTCTGCTTTTTTCGTCATGCCGCTCATTTCTCCTTAACCAGGTAAACCACTACGGGCAGGTGGTCGGAATAACCATTGAGCCATCTGCCGCCCGCGCTGGTACGCAGGGGGGAACCTTTGTATTGTCCTTCCTGTTGTATCATGTAATCGCGGCGGAATATTTGGTGCTTAAAGTATTTGAGGGTAGAATAGTCTTTTTCGCCTTTCTTGGTGACCAGGTTGGGGGAGAGCACTATTTGGTCGAAGAGATTCCAGCTCCCCTGATACATAAGAGTGCCTTTGCCTTCCTTGGCCAACAAGTTATACCAAGGGTTGAACATGTCTCCCTCACCTACCTCGTCCATTGCGGGCAGGGCACGAAGTATCTCTTTCATGCTCTTGTTGGTGGGGTCGTCGTTCATGTCACCCATCACGAACACCTTGGTGGCGGGATAGGCTTGCAGCACGCTGTCCTTGATGGCCTTCACCTGTTTAGCCGCAAGCTCGCGGTAGTAGCTTCCGCTATAGCGGCTAGGCCAATGGCATACAATGGCCACTACGTCCTCACCAGCCATCTCGCCCCGCACAGTGAGAAAGCCACGGGTCTTGAAGGTGCTGTCCGAGGGGCGTTCTGTTTTGTAGGGTAACAGTTTTACGTCCTTCACGGTGAATAGATGGGGATTGTAAAGCAAGGCGCAATCTATGCCACGGGTGTCAGGCCCTTCCACGTGTACATATTTATAATTGCGCGCGCGTGTAGAGAGTTCCGCTGTGAGGTCATCTAGCACTTTGGCGTTTTCCACTTCCGAGAGACCTATGAAAGCGCATCCCACTTTGGGCAGCATGTCGGTGCCCATCTCGGAAATCACGCGCGCCATGTTTTTCAGCTTGCTGGAATATTTCAGTGCGTCCCATCCTTTCGCGGGCAGATACTCATAGTCATTCTTGCCTTCATCATGGCAGGTGTCAAACAAGTTCTCCTGGTTGTAGAACCCTACCGCGTAGACGGCATACTTCTTTTGGGCGAAAGCCACTATGCCAAGGCACATGAAAAACAATAGCGCCATGGCCGTTCTCTGCATCACTGTAATTCGTTTCATAACAAAAATTTATATATTCTTCCGCGAATATCGCTATTTTATCCGATATCATAAAGATTTTAACGGAATTTTAATTTAAAATGCTTTCAGTTTTAAAATTTATTTCGTTACTTCGCGGAAGTAGTCATCATAAACCATAAACTATTATGAAGAAAAAGTTTCTATTATCGGTGATGGCAATTCTCATGCATACCATGGCCTCGGCCCAGGTGAATGACCCTGGACAAGCGATGGCTAGCGGACTGGATGAGAATGCTTTCACTTTCACTGAAGCGCAGTTGGGAGAGGACGATGACATGTCGGCTAATGTCACCATCCTCAACTCCACCAACAACGTATACGCCTCGGAGGTGGGATACTTGTTCTCCCCAGTACGCTTCCGGTATCGTGGCTTCAACCAGAAGTACAACGACATCTATGTCAATGGCGCGCCCATGAATGACATGGAGAGTGGACAATTCCGTTATTCCAATATCGGAGGCTTGAACAGGTTTACCCGCAACGTGGATTTCGCTTTGCCTTTTGAGGGGAACATGTTCGCCATGAACGGCATGGCGGGTAGCAACAACTACAATTTTCGTGCGGGAGACATGCCCGCGGGACATTACGTCTCGATAGGAGCGGCCAATCGAAATTACACGTTAAGAGGCATGTATACCTATTCCTCGGGATTTAACAAGCAGGGATGGGCTATTTCGGCGGGTCTCACCTATCGTTGGGCAAACCAAGGATACGTAGAGGGAACGTTTTACAATTCACTTTCCTACTTCTTTGGCGTGCAGAAGAAATGGATGGATACAGGTCATAGCTTGAGCTTTACCACATGGGGAAATCCCACGGAACGCTCCAACCAGGGTGCGTCAACTGACGAAGCCTATTGGCTGGCTAATGACCGTTACTACAATCCTTATTGGGGTTACCAGAACGGGCACAAGCGTAATTCCCGTGTGGTAAATGATTTCGCTCCCTCTGCCGTGCTGACTTGGGACTGGGATATCAATGAGAAAATGAAGCTCACCACCACGGTGTTCGGCAAGTACTCCAAGTACAAGAGCACGAAGCTGAACTACAGCAACTCGGAGAACCCTCATCCAGACTACTGGAAGAACATGCCCAGCTCCTATTACGACGTATGGGGGGACGCGGGCATATCGGGCACCAGCAACGCCGCCTACCAGCAGTGGCTGAACTCCTATAACTACTGGACAGGAGCGAAGGCCAACAGGCAAATCAACTGGGATCGCCTCTATTGGGCCAACCAGCAGGCTGCCAAGCAGGGACATGACGCGCTTTACTATGTGCAGGCCAAGAACATAGACGCTATGATGGTGAACATGGCCGCGACTTTGACCTCTCAAGTGACCAAGAATTCCAAGCTGGCCACGGGAGTGATATTGGGGCACAACAAGACCCGGCACTACCAAACCATGGAGGATTTGCTGGGCGCTTCCACCTTCCATAATATCAATACCTATGCGTTGGGAGACTATACAATCAACGATCCTGCCGTGCAATATGACTTGAACACGGCGGGACCCAACAACAAGGGTAGATTGGTGTATGAAGGAGACAAGTTTGGCTATGATTACGATATATTGGTGCAGAAGTTCCTTTTCTGGGGATCCTACGTGGCAGATATCGACAATGTGCAAGCCATGATATCCGGAAAGTTGGGACAGACTGACATGCGCCGCCATGGACACATGCGCAATGGTCTTTGCGCGGACTATTCCTATGGCAAGAGTCCACGTGCCCACATGGGTGAGGGCGGCGTGAAGGGAAGTCTCTCCTGGGACGCGGGCCGTGGCCATGTGTTCAAAATAGGCGCGGGCTATGAGTGGAGACCACCTTCGGCAACTGTCGCGTTTGTCTCTCCCGAGATGAACAACGACTACGTGATGGACTTGAGCGATGAGCATATTTTCAGCAGTGAGTTCAGCTATCAGTTTCAGAACGCCTGGCTGCACGCCAACCTCAACGCGTATTATAGCTATCTGGACCATGTTACGGAATGGCAAAGCTTCTACGACGACACCGAAGGCTCCTATACCTACGTCAGCATGAGCGGCATGAAGAAGGAGTATTATGGCGTGGAGGCAGGACTGGATTTCAAGCTCACTTCCTTCCTCAACCTGAAGGCGATAGGCGTCATCAGCGAGGCAAGAAACATGAATAACAGTAGGGGATACATGATGAACTCCACCTCTACGGAAATCACCGAGCGCACCATCTTGAACAAGAACATGCGGGAATCGGGCACGCCTCTCACGGCTGGAAGCATTGGCTTGAGCTTCCACCAAAACGGGTGGTATATTGACTTGAACGCCAATTACTATGATCGTATTTATCTCTCTTACGCTCCAAACTTGCGCTACGAGGGTAGTCCAGACTTGATTTACGACAACGAGGGTAACGCTATGCCCCGTCCACAGCAGAAGGGACATGGAGGATGGATGCTTGACGGAAGCATTGGCAAGAGCATACGCTTGAAGAAAGGAACGCTTAGCTTCAATCTTATGGTCACCAACATCCTGAACAACCAGAATATCGTGACCGGCGGATATGAGCAGAGCCGAAGCGATTACTCCAACGGCAACGAGCGTACCTTCCTTTTCTCCAAGAATCCCAAGAAGTATTATGTATTCGGGACGAATGGAATGTTCCAGGTATCATACAGATTCTAAAGCATTACACTCATGAAAAGACTAAGATATATTATAATGGCAATGGTGGCCACGCTTATGGCTTCTTGCATGGGCAGTGACTACGCGGCACCTGGGTTGGATCCTGATAACGCTCCATGGGGCAACAATGAAATCACCGAGACCAACGTGGTTTCCATCGCCGACCTGAAGGCTCGCTATGCCTCTACTATCGCCAGCAATGGCTACGTGAAGATAGAGGAGGACATGCAAATAAAAGGCGTGGTGACCGGCAATGACTATGCGGGAAACATCTACCAGCAGATACCCCTGCAAGACGAGACGGGCGCCCTGGTGATAGGCATCAGCGCCAGTGCCCTCTACGGCCACCTGCCCGAGGGACAGGAGATATTGGTAGACCTCAACGGCCTCTACATCGGTGGCTACGGAGAGCAATGCCAGATAGGCAGCGTATATACCAGCCCCAACACGGGCAAGACGGGTATCGGCAGAATGGACAGGTATACCTGGCAGAAGCACTTTCGCCTGATAGGAGAGGCTGACGTGGCCAAGGCAGACGCGCTGGCCGAGGACTTCGACCCGAGCAAGATGACCGACGCTTCCTACATGGAGGCCAATGCCGGCAAGCTGATGACCATACGCAGGGTGAGCTTCCTCAACGCCGATGGCAAGAGCGTCTTCGCCCCGGATGACGGCAGCGTGGCCTTGACCAGCAACTGCGCCAACCGCGCCTTGAAGGAATATTCCTCGAAGAACATCGTGGTGCGCACCAGCACCTATGCCGATTTCGCCCAAGAAATCATTCCCGGGGGCACCAAGGACATCAAGGGCATCTTCACCCGCTATTACGACACGTGGCAGATACTGCTGCGCTCCACCGACGACATCACCGACTCGCAGACCGCCGCGCTGGAGGGACTCTTCGACAGCCAAGGCGACTTCGTGATAGAGGACAAGCAGCTGCCCGACGAGTTGACTTATATATGGACTTGGAGCGGTTCTTACGGCATGAAGGCTTCGGCTTACCTGAATAACACCAACTACGCCTCGGAGTCTTGGCTCATATCCCCAGTGATAGACCTCAGCCAGTTGACTTCCGCCACGCTCACCTTCCAGCAGGCGGGCAACTTCTTCTCTGACATGCAGGCGGACTGCTCCGTACTGGTGTCCACCGACAGGCAGGACTGGACACCGCTGACCGTAGAGGGATGGCCCGAGGGCAACTCCTGGACTTTCTATGACTCCACGGCAGACCTATCGGCCTACGCTGGGCAGAGCCAGGTATATATCGCCTTCCGCTACACGAGCAGCGACATGAAGGCCGGCACCTGGGAGGTAAGGAACGTAGTGGTGGAGTAACGCCTCATATACACATTATATATAAGTAGAATAACAATAAAAAGACATAGACATGAAGAAGTTTATTTATTCCTTGTTTGTCTTGGCCATCTCCGCCATGACATTCACCGGTTGCGAGGATGTTCCGGCTCCTTATAACCTGCCGCAGGAGATTGAAGAGGGAGAGGGAGAGACCACGACTCCATTGGGAACGGGTAGCGTGAGCGACCCCTACAACGTGGCCGCCGCCAACCAAGTGGGCGCAAGCCTGTCCGCTGGCGAAAGCACTGAGACCGTATATATCAGGGGCATTGTCTCCAGGATAGATGAGATTGACCCCAGCTTTGGCAACGCCACTTACTGCATCTCTGACGATGGAACGCCCAACAACCAGTTCCTGGTATATCGCGGTTACAGCCTTGGCGGCGAGAAGTTTACCAGCGTAGATGAGTTGAAGGTGGGCGATGAGGTTATTGTCAAGGGTACTATCACCAACTACAACGGCACCATAGAGCTGAACCAGCGCAATGAGATTTACTCCTTGAACGGCGTTATCGCCGGCGGTGAGACAGGTGAAGGCGATGGCACATTGGAGTCTCCCTACGACGTGGCCAAGGCGTTGAGCCTTATCGCCAATGGCGAGAACGACCCCGACGCGGAGGTCTATATCAAGGGAAAGGTGTCCGAGATAGAGGAGATAAGTGCCCAGTTCGGCAACGGCACTTACTACATCTCCGTGGATGGCACCACGGAGAACCAGCTCTATGTATACCGCGGCTACTACCTGAATGGCGAGAAGTTCACTTCCGAAGACCAATTGAAGGTAGGTGACGAAGTGGTCATCTTAGGTAAGCTCACCAAGTTCTATGATGACCCGCAAGTGGGCACGGGCAGCAAGCTGGTAAGCGTCAACGGGCAGACGGGGATGATTCCCGGCACGGAGGCCTTGCCTTACACTCCCTCGCAAGCCCTGGGGGTAATCGCCAATGGGGAGAACGACCCCGAGGCAGAGGTTTATATCAAGGGAAAGGTTTCCCAAATTAAGGAAGTAAGCCCCAGCTTCGGCAACGCCACTTATTGGATTTCTGACGACGGCTCTACCGATAACCAGCTCTATGTCTTCCGCGGCAAGTACCTGAATGGAGAAGAGTTCACCTCTGAAGACCAATTGAAAGTGGGCGACGAGGTGGTCATCCTGGGCAAGCTCACCACCTACAATGGTGACCCGCAGGTGAACACGGGCAGCAGCATCGTGAGTCTGAATGGCGAAAGTGGCGGAAGCGCAGGAGGCGGATCGATTTCCATCTCCGACAACATGCTGACGCTCACCAATGGCGCGGTGACCGCTGGCACGGAGACCGCCACGCTGAACGTGGCTGGCATCACGGGACTGAAGAGAGGCGACAAGCCCTCGAGCCTCACGATGTCTGACGGCTCCGTCATCACCTTCGACGCCAATGGCGAGACCAACGCCCCCGCCTATTACGAGACCGACATGCGTGTCTACAAGAACAACATCATGCGCTTCTCTTGCAAGAAGACCATCGCCAAGATAGTCATCACTTGCTCCGGGGACGACCGCGTGGGCAACGAGACAGCCACGGTCTCCTTCAACGGCAACGAGGCGGAGTACAACAACGTGTTTACTGAGGATAAGGGTGGCGGCGTCCAGCTGCGCATCACCAACATCGTGGTGACCTACGCCAAGTAAGCTATATACATTAGCGCGAGTTCGACGAAAACTTGTAGAGACGCATTCTTGCGTCTCGGCAAGCAAGATAGCCGGATAAAGTCGCCTGTCGCGAAGACTTGGCAGCTGGCTGAGACGCGAGAACGCGTCTCTACAGTCTGGCAATAACAAGGCTTGCGCACATAAAGTGGAATTCGTCGAACTCAGGTTACGTTATAATACAGCGGAGGCCATTCCCGTTAACTGGGAATGGCCTCCTTTTTTCTTTTCAGGAGGGCATGCGGCAAGCGCGGGGCATGGTGGCTCCGCGGAATGTCGGCGCAAGTGCGTCACGGGCGGTCGATGCCCAGCTTCACCGCGCTGGCCGCGTCGCGCATCTTCCGCGTGGGGGTGAAGATGATTTTCGGGGCCTTGAGGGCATTCGCCACGGTCACCTCCTCCGCGGTGTCCATCATCCTGGAGGGGACGTTGAGGCGCAAGTTGCCCAGCTCGGCGAGGTTCACGCTCATGCCCATCTGGAGGGCGTCGCACACCACGTTGCCCAGGCTGATGAGGGCGTTCCTCACGTCGCCTTCCGAGAGGGAGGTCTCGCGCACGATGCGCTCCACCACCATCTCGTCCGTCATCCTCTGCAGGGACTTCGCCTGGGCGTAATGCACGGTCTGCCCCTTGCGGCGGCCTATGTTCAGCACTTTGGTCATGATCTTAAACTCTAGCATATTCGGTTCTCCTCGTTTTAAGTGAATTGTGGTCTTCTGCGGGAACCCACTCGTGGGGTATTTCTGTGGGTCACCCATGGGGTATCTCGGTAGGTCACCCATGGGGTATCTCGGTAGGTCACTCGTGGGATATCTCGGTAGGTCACTCGTGGGGTATCTCTGTAGGTCACTCGTGGGGTATCTCTGTGGGTCACTCGTGGGGTATCTCGGTGGGTCACTCGTGGGGTATCTCGGTAGGTCACCCGTGGGCTACTTCGAGACCACCCGTGATAGACTTCTCGCGAAATTACTACAAATTCGCCTTCAAGTGGTATGGAACGCATGGAAATCGCTCTCTCGGGCCACATGTTTTCCGATAGTTTGACAAATGTTCTTCATGTAACGTGACTTCGGCATAATAAAACCGCGGGATTTGCGTTCTTTGGGTTGATGACAGACGAGATATTCCACCCATTACATACGGACTTGCCCGTCCCCGAGGGGTTCAACAATCCCTTCGACTACACGCCCCATCCCCTTTGCCTGCGGGCCGTGGAGGAGGTGAGGGCGGTATTGGAGGGCAGGCGAGGGGGATTGCCCGCCGAGGCCTTGCGGGAGATAAGGCGGGGCAAGATGTTTGGCGTGCTCGTGGTGACGGCTGGCGAGAGAACCGCCTCCTCTGCCCGGGGCGGGCAGGCAAGCGGCTCGCCCGCCTTGGGATACCTTTGCGCTTACTCGGGTCAGATAATGGGCAGGGCGGACTGGCCTGGCTTCGTGCCCGCGGTGTTCGACTACCTGCGCCCCGGCGGATATTTCAAGACCCATGAGGCTGAGATAGAGCGCGTCAACCAGGCCATCGCCCGCATGGAGCAAGACGGCCGCGTGCGGGAAGCCATGCGGATGGCGGAGACCCTGCGCCAGGCCAGGGAAGGAATGATAGCCAGCCATAAGGAGCGCATGAGGGCGGCCAAGGAGCTGAGGGACAAGGAACGGGAAAGGGGAGGGCTCAGCCCCGAGCGGGAGGCCGCGCTCATCAGGGAAAGCCAGTACCAAAAGGCCGAGCTGCGCCGGCTGAAGAAGTCGCTGGCCCAGCCTACCGATTTGGAGCGGATGTTGTCCGCGTGGCAAGAAGACCTCGCCCTGCTGCGCCGCTCCCGCCGCCAACTTTCCGACCAGTTGCAGCGGTGGCTCTTCTCCCACTTCCTGATGCGCGGCTATCAGGGAGAGGAGCGGGACTTGCTGGATATCTTTGCCGACACGGCCATGAAGGTGCCGCCCGCCGGCAGCGGGGAGTGCTGCGAGCCCAAGCTGTTGCAGTACGCTTACCTCCACGGCATGCGCCCCGTGAGGATGGCCATGTTTTGGTGGGGAGACAGTCCCCGCGAGGAAATACGCCATCATCTCCACTTCTATCCCGCCTGCCAAGGCAAGTGTAAGCCCATCCTGCGGTGGATGTTGCCCCCCGACACGTGGCGGTCACAGGCTGTTGAGGCGCGGGAAGAGCTGGAAGTCTGTTACTCGGATGGCCAAATAGCCATCGTCAACAAGCCCGCGGGCCTGCTCTCCGTGCCGGGCACTTCCACCCGCCGCTCTGTCTACACCCTCTTGCGCCAACGCTTTCCCTGGGCTGATGGCCCCATGATGGTGCATCGGCTCGATATGGACACCAGCGGCGTGATGGTGGCGGCGCTCACCGAGGAAGCCTATCGGGCATTGCAATCCAGCTTCGCGCGGCGGGAAGTGGGAAAGCGGTATGTTGCCTTGGTTTGCCCCAAGGACGGGACATCGCCTTTGTCGCGCCAGGACAGGGGCACCATCAGCTTGCCCCTGTCGCCCGACTACATTGACAGGCCGCGCCAAAGAGTGGATTTCACCCATGGCAAGGCAGCCGTGACAGATTACGAGGTGCTGGAAAGAGACAGGGGCGGAGCTGTCATTCGCTTGGCGCTTTATCCTCATACGGGGCGCACCCATCAATTGCGGATGCATTGCGCCCATCCCCTTGGGCTGAACGCCCCCATCCTGGGCGACCCTCTCTATGGCCACCGGCCAGCTGGGCGCTTGATGCTCCACGCCGAAAGCGTCACTTTTACCCATCCGGCCACTCACGAGGAGATGACATGGCGAGTGGAAGCGCCGTTCTAGCGACGGCAAACGGGCTGCCGCTCTTTGAACATGGAAAGCTATCTGGGGTGACGGGGAAAGGCGGGGCTAAAGCAAAACAAGTTGTTTCGCTCATGGAAACAACTTGTTTTAACGTGAGTTCGACGAATTCCACTTTATGTGCGCAGCCCTGTTATTGCCAAACTGTAGAGACGCATTCTTGCGTCTCAGCCAGCTGCCAAGTCTTCGCGACAGGCGATTTTATTCGGCAATCTTGCTTGCCGAGACGCAAGAATGCGTCTCTACAAGTTTTCGTCGAACTCACGTTGTTTTACTTCGGAAGATAACTTGTTTTGTGGAGGGAAACAAGTTATTTCCGACATGGAAACAACTTGTTTTGGATGCGGCTTCAGACCAGGAAGGTGATGAGCACTTGGGCGATGATGACCCTGATGAACATGCCGATGGGGTAAACCGTGGCGTAGCTCACGCTGGGCGTGTCCCCCTCTATGGTGTCATTGGCGTAGGCCAAGGCCATGGGGTTTGCCATGCTGCCGCAAAGAATGCCGCAAATGGTGCCATAGTCATAGCGGCGGGTCTTCAATACGATGATGCCCACGATGAGCACGGGCACTATTGTCAGCAGGAACCCGAGCCCTACCCAAAGCAAGCCCTCGGGTCTCACCACGGTCTCGAAGAAGTCCTTTCCCGCCTCTAGCCCCAGGCAGGCAAGGTAGAGCGACAATCCCAACTTGCGAAGCATCAGTCCCGCGCTTCGGGTCATATAGGAAATGAAGTGCACCCTGGAGCCTAAAGCGCCGATGAGGATACCCATCACGATGGGGCCGCCCGCTATCCCCAGCCTGACGGGAGCCGTCATGCCAGGTATGTCGATAGGGAGCGTGCCGACGGCAAGACCCAGGATGATGCCCAGGAAGATGGCTCCGAGGTTAGGCTCGTTGAGCGTTCGCACGGCATTGCCCAGGAATTCTTGCACATGGTCTATGGAAGTGGGATCGCCCACCACGGTGATGCGGTCGCCATATTGCAGCCGCAAGTCTTGCGTGGCCAGCAGCTTGATGTCGCCGCGTATCACCCGGCTCACGTTCACGCCGTATGACTTGCGCAATTGCAGGTGTCCCAGCCGCTTGCCGTTCAGCTCAGGGCGGGTCATCACTATCACCCGGCTGCTCACGTTGGCGTCTATGGCGTTCCAGTCCACGTGCCCCTTGTTCCAATCCTTGTCCACTTGCTGCCCGAAGAGGATGACCATGGCCCCCACCTCGTCCTTGTGGCAGACGGTGAACACGGTGTCGCCTTCCAGCAGGACGGTGTCGGAACGGGGCACGATTACTTGCTTGCCCCGCCACAGGCGGGAGATGATGAACTTGCGCTTTGTCATGCGCGAGATATCCCCTATCGTCTTGCCCGAGAGAGCGGGGTTGGTGACCACGAACTGCCCTACGTATGTGTTGTCTTCCTCGTAGTCCCCGTGCGGCTTCAGGTCCGCGGGCTTTACCAATAGCTTGCGTATCAGCATCATGGCCAATATCACGCCCACCACGCCCAGGGGATAGGTGACGGCGCAACTCAACGCGGCTCCTCCGCCGGGCAACCCCAATTGCTGTAATGCCTGTTGCGCGGCGCCAAGCGCGGGCGTATTGGTGGTGGCGCCGCAGAGTATGCCCACCATGTTGGCCAGTGGCACATGGAAGAGTCCGCCCAATAAAAGAGCCAATATCGTGCCCACCGCGATTACGGCCAGCGACCATAGGTTGAGCGAGATGCCCTCGTGGCGCAGCGAGCCAAAGAAGTTGGGACCCACGTAAAGTCCCAAAGTGTAGACGAACATGGTGAGTCCGAAGCTCTCCGCGAAGAGCAGCACGTCATGATTGATGGTGATGCCCAAGTGCCCCACCATGATACCCACAAAGAATACAAAAGCCACGCCCAGAGAGACTCCTCGCAGGTGTATCTTGCCCAAGGCCATGCCGGCCGAGCAGATAATGGAGAGCACCACCACGGCTTGCAGCGCGGAATGGATGCCCACGAGTTCTTGTAACCAGTCCATTGCCTTTTCAGAATATATTGAGGTATTGTTCCAGGGGGATGCCTCTGTTCTTGTCCAGGTTGTCCTTGTTGAGGTCTATTAGCTGGTAGACTGCGTCCATGGCCATTCTTACGGAATGTTTCAGCTCTTCGCCGTCCAACAGGTGGGCGATGAGCACGGCAGAGAAGATGTCTCCCGTGCCTGGGAAGTGTACGGGTATCTCCTCGTAAGTCAATTGGAAGTACTCTCCGTTCATGTGGTTGTAACCTATCACCGAGGGCGTTCCGTCCACGGGAACGCTGGTAACCAACGCTGATTTCGTGCCGGTCTTTCTCAAATGGTCTAATAGGGAACGCGCCTCTCCTTGGCTGATGCCCTCGGGTTGATAGGCCCTGCCTGTCAGGTAGCAGGCTTCGGTGTAGTTGGGATAGCAGATATGTGCCACGGAGAGCATTTCCCGCATGGAGTTGATGGTGGCGGCGGTCACGCCATTATAGAGCTTTCCCTCGTCACCCATGATGGGGTCCACGAAGATGGTGGTGCCCAAGGCGGCCTGTTCCTGGCAATAGCGAGCCACGATGTCCGCTTGCCGCTCACTGGCGATGAAGCCCGTGGCGATGGCATCGAAGCTGAACCCCAATTGCTTCCACACGGGGAATACGCCCTTGATATATTCTGTGGTGTCCAGTATGTTGAATTTCCCGTAGTCCAATGTGTTGGAAACCAATGCCGTGGGCAGGTTATAGGTGGGGTAGCCGAAATAGGAGAGTATGGGAAGCATGGCGGCCGTGGCCACCTTTCCATAGCCCGCTATGTCGTTTACCAGCAATATCTGCCGCTTGTTTTTCACGTCCATTCTTTTCTTTCTGTATGTTTTTTTGCTTATCGGCTGCAAAGTTACTAAAATTAATCCAACCCTTGTGGTCTTTCATCGCTTTTTATGACGAAAGGCCACCCGTGTGCGCCGTGTCTCGTATGTGATTGGCCTAGCCTTGTCGCCGCGTCGGTCGGGTCTCGCAGTGGCATTGGCGTCATCCCCCTGGCTCCCGCGTATTTTTTCAGGAAAGTTTGCCCATGTCGGGGAAATATAGTATTTTCGCGCATCACCGACTATTTGAGTTGCCAAGAGAGAGCATGAGATTTCCTTTATATATATTAATAGGTATAGGGTTGTGGTTGCAGCCCCTCGCGGCGCGGGCGCAATATGCCTGGCAGGAGGACGCGAGCCAAGAGCCTAAGCGGTTGGACCATGGGCTCCGCTACCGCCTGGAGACGCAGGCCTCTTTCTCCCATGACCGCACGCCCCTGTGGCTCAACGCCAACAAGTATGGGCTTAGCAGCTTGGAGAAGGCCAACGGCTATCTGCGGGCGGCAGTGGAGCGTCCTTTGGCCATGGATTCCGCCCATCGTTGGGGTATTGGCTATGGCGTAGACCTGGTAGCCCCGCTCCATTACACCAGTGATGTCATTGTGCGGCAAGCCTTTGCCGAGGTGCGTTGGTTGCATGGCGTTCTTTCCGTGGGCAGCAAGGAATATCCCATGGAGTTGAAAAACGCCCGCCTCAGCAGTGGCAGCCAAGCTTTGGGCATCAATGCCCGTCCCGTTCCGCAAGTGAGGCTGGCCTTGCCGGAGTATTGGACAATCCCCGCCCTGGGCAGATGGCTTCACTTGAAAGGACATATCGCTTATGGCATAATGACAGACCAACGGTGGCAGCACGATGTCACCCGCCTGCGGGAAAAATACGCCAACCGGGTGCTCTATCACAGCAAGGCCGGTTATCTCAAGATCGGCAGCGAGGAGCGCTTCTGCCCCTGGTCGCTGGAGCTTGGCCTGGAGATGGGCACCCAGTTTGGTGGTGACGCTTACGGTCCCGTGGGCGAGGACGGGCAGCCCACGTGGCACATCAAGGGCGACAAGGGCATCAGTGCCTTCTGGAGGGCTTTCGTGCCTGGCGGTGGAGACCCGGGCGAGGGACTCTATGAGAACGTGGCGGGCAACCAGGTGGGCAGTTGGGTGGCCAGGCTCAACTACGATGGCGACCTCTTCGGGGCTCATCTCTACGCTGACCACTATTTCGATGACCACTCGCAGATGTTCTTCATGGACTACGACGGCTACGGAGAGGGGGAAGAGTGGAACGAGAAGAAACACCGTCGCTTCGTGCTCTACGACCTGAAAGACATCATGCTGGGGCTGGAGTTGAACTTCCATAACGGCACCTGGCTCAGGGACGTGGTGGTGGAGTACCTGCACACCAAGTACCAGAGCGGCCCCATCTACCACGACCGTACGCCCACCATGAGCGACCACATCGCAGGCCGTGACGACTACTACAACCACTACATCTATCCTGGCTGGCAACACTGGGGGCAGGTGATGGGCAATCCGCTCTACCGCTCCTCCATCTACAACACCAACGGCAGCCTTTATTTGGAGAACACCCGATTCGTGGCCTATCATCTGGGCTTCGACGGGCAACCGACCGACCGCCTCTCCTATCGTGCCCTCTTTACCTATCAAGAGGGATGGGGTACCTATAAGCGCCCCTACACCAAGAAGCACCACAACGTGAGCTTCCTCGTGGAGGGAAATTACCGTTTGCCCCACGGCTGGCGGGTAAAGGCGGGCTACGGCATGGACTTCGGCCACATCTTGGGCAGCAACGCCGGTTTCCAACTGACGATCACTAAATCGGGAGCACTCTGACATGAAAAGGATTCTATACACGGGGCGCGCCGCGGCCGCCCCTCTCGCTAAAAAACTATTGGGAGGCTTGTTGGCAAGCCTCTTGCTATTGGCCTTCTCCGCTTGTGAGTTCCACGCGGGCGACAACGGAGACTTAGATGGCTTCTGGCACCTGGAGAGCATGGAGAACACGCAGACAGGCGAGGTGACCTATCTGGGCGACCAGACCATTTTCTGGTCTTACCAAGTTGACTTGATGTATTTGCAGGGCGCTTCCACGGGTTCTTTCTTTTTGCGTTTTACCCATGCCGATAATACGCTTACCCTTTACTCTCCCTACGCGGATGGAGGGCACTCGCCCGAGGGCGATGTCTTGCTGGAAGACCCCGCGCCCTTGCTGCCCTATGGCATTACGGCCTTGGAGGAAACGTTCCAGGTAGAGCGCCTTGACGGCGGCGCCATGGTGTTGCGCTCCGAGGCTTATCGTCTCAGCTTCACGAAGTTCTAGCATGGCCACGCCTGTTCTCGTCATAACGCTCACGGTCTTGGCCAGCGCCGCGTGCGGCTTCCTGTCCATCCCCATGATACTTCGCTTTTGCGAGCGAAGAGGCCTTTACGACTTGCCCGGCAACCGCAAGATACACCGCAACGCCACGCCTCGCCTGGGCGGTTTGTCTTTCTTCCCCAGCATGTTGGTGTCGTTGCTTGTGGCTTTGTCGTATGTCAATGCCGAAGGTGACGTTATCGTCGTTAGCCGCTGGAGCGTATATTTCATGTTGGCCGTATCCCTCATCTTCTTCATGGGCATCATTGATGATGTCTTCGGCCTTTTGCCGCGTTGGAAATTCGCCGTGCAGGTAGTGGCCGCTTGTGCCCTTCCTATGAGTGGACTTTATGTGGACAACCTTCACGGCCTTTTCGGCATTCACGGGATACCCTTCGCCGCGAGCGTGCCTCTCACTATTGTGTTGATGGTCTTTATTTGCAACTCCATCAACCTGGTGGATGGCATTGACGGGCTTGCCGCCTCCCTTTCGCTCGTGGCCTTGGCGGGCTTTCTCCTCTATTTCGCCTCTTGTGGCCATCTGGCTTATTCGCTTTTGATGGCGGGGTTTATCGGCGTGCTTCTCTCTTTCCTCTTCTTCAATCTCTTTGGCGATGAGCGCCGCCACACCAAGATATTCATGGGCGACTCGGGCAGCTTGGTGCTGGGTTTCGTCCTGGCCTTTCTTTGCGTGAAGTGTTCTATGCGTACAAGTCCCACCATGCATGTGGACGCACGCTCCTTTGTCATGGCTTATACGTTAGTGCTTCTTCCCATGATGGATGCAGCCCGTGTTTTCGTGGTACGCCTCTATCATGGAGTGTCACCTTTCAAGGCAGACAAGAGCCATATCCACCACAAGCTGATGCGCATGGGATTTACGCAGCGGCAGACGCTTCTCGCTATTCTTTTCCTTAGCTTGGGTTATATAGCGTTCAACTACTTCCTTCTTTCTGTTTGTGGCATCACCGCGCTGCTTTTGCTGGACTTGGGGTCTTATGCCTTGCTCAACGTGGCGGTCAATAGGCGCATAAAGCACAACGAGAAATTGTAGGGATGCCGCGGTATATATAAGTTCATGTTGCAGGAAGTATAGTATCCTTTTAGTACCACTACTATTGGTACTGGAGTTTCAGAAAGCTGATACTGGACTTGCAGTAGTACTGACTTTCAAAAGGAGCAATATTAGGTGCCGCCAAGAATATTACCGCAAGGCGGCAAGAACACGCACCCCACGTCTCTACATTTTGGCAATGACGCGTTATGTGCGTAAGTTGAGATTCGCTGAGCTCACGACTTATATTATCGTGAGTTCGACGAAAACTTGTAGAGACGCATTTTTGCGTCTCGGCAAGCAAGATTGCCGAATAAAATCGCCTGTCGCGAAGACTTGGCAGCTGGCTGAGACGCAAGAATGCGTCTCTACAGTTTGGCAATAACAGGGCTGCGCACATAAAGTGGAATTCGTCGAACTCACGATATATTAATAATGTAGGGAAGGCTCTCACATGGCTCAGAAAACCTTCCCCGTGATGGTTTTGATAAAGGTGCGCCAAAGGATGTCCAAGTCCATGCGCAGTGTGTGCCGCTCCTGGTAGTAAAGGTCAAGTTCCAGTCGCTTCAGCATCTTCTCCATGCTGTCGGTATACCCATTGTAGAGCGTGGCCAGTGATGTCACGCCTGGCTTCATGGCATATAGCCGTTCGTAGCGATTGTCTTGTTCCATGATTTTGTCGATGAAGTATTTGCGCTCGGGTCGGTAGCCCACGAACGACATGTCTCCCTTGAGCACGTTCCATAGTTGGGGTAACTCGTCCAGGTGGTGCTCCCTCAGGAATCGCCCTGTCTTGGTGAGCCGCCCGTCGCTTGCGCCTAGCGAAAGGCGGGGAACGTTTTCTTCCTCCGCGTCCTTCCCCATGCTGCGGAATTTATATATCATGAACGGCTTGCCGCCTTTTCCGATTCGCTCTTGGCGAAAGATGACGGGACGTCCTACATCTCTCCATACCGCCAAGGCGCAAACCAGGATGACGGGCGAGAAGATGACGGTACAAAAGATAGCCAACGTGATGTCAAGTAGTCGTTTCATGTGCTTAGGATGATTATATTCTCAACTCGAGTAGTTTGCGGAGGTACTTTAGCGAGATGAGTAATTGATTGGTATAGATGCCGTTTTTGCGACAGGCCGCAGCTTGCTCCTTGGTGATGACAAGTCTGTTGTGGAAGTTGCGAGTGCTGATGCCGCCAGTGCGCATGGTGACGAAGTCTTTACGCAAATAAGCGTAGCGGCTCTTCCGCAAGCGAAAGATGCGTATCATCATGTCAAAGTCTGACGCGATAGTGAACTCCAGCGAGTACGGCCCTACCTCCTGGTAGACTTCCCGCCTCACGTAGAGCGAGGGGTGGGCGGGCATGAAGCCGAAGCGAAGCCAAAAGGGACGAAAGAGCGCCGAGGAATAATATCGTACGGTCTTGTCAGGCCTGTCGGAGTGGATGAAATGGATGTCCCCGTATACCACGTCAACGTCTTTCTTCGAGAATGTCTTGACTACCTCCTCTATGACATTGTCGCTCGTGAAGTAATCGTCCGCGTTCAGGGTGCCGACGATATCTCCGCGGCATCTCTCTATGCCCTTGTTCATGGCGTCAAAGATTCCCTCGTCTGGCTCTGAGATATAGTGCAATCTTCCCTGGAAACGCTCAACGTTTTCATGTATGATATCCAGCGTGCTGTCATTGGACGCACCGTCTATTATCCAGTATTCTATGTCTTGGTAGGTTTGCTGGTACACGGATTCGATGGTGTCTGCCAATGTCGCGGCATTGTTATATGTTACGGTGATAATGGATACTTTCATTTTTGCCATCCGTTAGAGCTGTTTATAGAGGTTAAGATACGCTTCGAGAGTCTTGTCCCAACTGAACCTTTTCGCATTTTTAAAGCCTTCGTCAATGACTTTTTTCCGAAAATCCCTGTCCTCAAGCATCTTGATCTTTTCCACGATTTGCCCAGGGTCCTCGCCCTTTATCAACAGGGAGTCTTTGCCATATATCTCGGTGATGGAAGAACCTTGCATGGCGATGACAGGACATCCTGCTTTCTGTGCTTCAATGACAGGTATGCCAAATCCTTCGTATGAGGAAGGATATATGAGGACATAGGCTTTATTGTAGAGCATGTTTAGTTGCTCATTGGAGATAAAGCCCAAGTCCACGTAGTTCTGCCCCAAGAGCTTTTCCACGCGCTTTTTTTCTTTGTCACATAATTTCTGCCCTATTATATACAACTTGAGTCCAGCGACTCGGGCGGCTTCCACGGCAAGGTCAAAGTTCTTGTATCTGGCCCGATTGCCAACGAATATCAAGAATTTATCGTTCTCGTCATATCGCAGGCTTGGATGTAGAGGCCTAAACGTATCGCTTACGCCATTGTAGATTACGCTAATCTTGTTTGTGTCGATGGCAGGGAAGAACTTGATGAGATCATTCTTGGTGTTTTCGGAGATACAGATGATGTGCCGCGCTTTTTCTATGGCACGTGATTTAGTCCAATGGTGTATCCATTTGCGCAAGCCGCGGTAAAAATACTCATAGGTGAAGTCGTGCACGGTGATGACATTGATGGCGTTCTTCGAGCGACACCACTTGTAGTATGAAGAATGGAAGATAAAAGGCTCCTTGGAATTGACGTCGACGGGAAGATATCTTTTTATGGCACCATACCTGGCGGATACGGTCTTCAGTATACGGCATTTGGGAATATTCAGGTGTTTATGGTATTTGTTGAGGCAAGAATGTTCATATTCAATGAACTCAACGGGGAGGTCGCGCTTCAGCAATCGTGAGATTATCTCATACCAAACGACAGAAACGCCGCCTGCTTTCTGCCATTGAAAGATTATATTGTCTATGATGAGCTTTTTCATAATAGTTTCCTAGGATAAGAATATATATCTGATGTCACGCTGCTGTATGGAGAATTTAATGGAATAGACGAACAAGTAAACGACGGTAAGTGAATACGCGAGCACCCCCTTTCTTTTCATGAGGCGCAGGAAAGAACGTCTGAGTTCCAGGAAGCGTTTTTTCTTGGTCGTGAAGTTTTCCCCTCTTGAGTAGAAGTCGAGCGTATGCTTCATGTGATAATCCACCACATACAAGGTCTGGTGGCTCGCGGTATATCTAGACATAAAGTCATTGTCCGTGAAGTAGAACCTGATGTCCTCGTCATAGCCTTCGAAACGTTTTCTCAAGTATTGGCCGCTAATGACCATTCCGCTATTGATGGCGGTGATATGTTTACAGTTCATGACTCCTGGGTTTACGTGTCGTAGGTAAGAACCCTTGAACCACCACATTCTCGCGGGGCTGACTATCTTGCCATCGCAATGGACTATAGGCAGGAACAAATCCATGTCAGGATGTTCGACGATTGCCTGGGAGTACTTGGCAAATAGGTTGGGGCCAAATACGGAATCGTCATCGAGCAAGACCAGGTATTCTTCCTCCGCCAGTTCCTTGATGGATTGATTGTAGAGCCTGGAAAGAGGGATGTTTGCTCCTTTGTTATGGCGGTAGTCGTATTTTATTCCCCTGAGCATAGTGGACAGGAATTCCAGTTGAGGTACGGGGGGCTTATGCCTGCTGTTGTCCCAAACGATACACCTAATAGCGGCTCGCTGTTGCTCAGGGATATCCGCCAAAGACCTGATGGATGATGAGTCTTTGGGGAATTTGTTGTATAATACGATTGTGACGAGATAGTGCGGGCGGGTCATGTTGAGGTGTTTGGGTTTATGTGTGAGATGTTATTGCGCCAGGATGTTTTTGCGCGCCGTGGGGAAGTTCCCGCTTATGTAGTGTTTAAGACTTCTTGGACGAATACGTAAATCACGAATAATATGATGGCAATACTTGTCACCAGCAATTTCCCCACCCATTTTGGGTGTATGGTATAGCATAGGCACGCGATAGCGGGTATTTCCGCGATGCCATACAAATCGCTGACGCGAAAACTCATGACAGGGAGTTTTGACAATGCTGGAAAAACGAAAAGGGAGATGCCCATCATCTTGACGGCCAAGGATAGATATTTGAAGTTGGGCTTGATGATGTCGTAAAAGTATAGAATATAAATGTAGATGGCGCACTTTACGAGGAATACCAAGTTGAAGACATTGACTTCTTCCCCGATTATTCCCTTATCGCGCAAGTCTTCATAGGCGACAATCTTGTCGGTGATATAGGGTATCTCAATGGCGGTGAATATGTCAAACGGAAGAAAGTGAAGAAGGAACCCCAAGGGTAATAGGCATGCCCACGTCACGCGGTGTTTCATATCCATGTCCGCGGAGCTTAGAAACAGAATGGGCAGCAAAGCGATGGCTGAATAGTGGAAAAGGCATCCCGCGAGCAATATGGCAAGGGCGGTTTTGCGTTTTCTTTCACAAATGTAGGGAATAGCCAAGAGCGTGAGTCCTGAAACCACAGAGGCGCGTATCTGAGTGAGGTCGTGCACGATATAGAAATAGCTGATATATATGCATATAGGAAGGAACCAGAAGTCGGACAGCCGCCTCAGGGCGAACATTTTCAGGGAGACACCCACCAGGGCATAGAAAAGGAAGATGGAGCGGACATCCCCAAAAAGCGAGTAGAATATTCTTGAAAGAAAGCGAAAAGAGTATTCTACCGTCAGTTCCATGCCCGGGTCATCGTAGTGGTAGAAGTATATTTCGTAATTCTCGGAGTCTTTGTCGAATCCGATTTCCCTGAGCCCCGCGAACAGGATTAAAACGATACCCAGCGTGATATAGACTGCGAGATTGTATTTACGCAGCCTTTCCTCTATCATGGCCAAGGCGCAAACCAAGAGCAATATGCAAAACAGCACGAGTTCCATCGTTTGCCCTTTGGCGGTTATGCCTTTACATATTTATATATAGTGGTGATGATAAAAGCCAAGAAGGTCATCGTGGCCACGAATATCATGCGCTTGGGCCCAGCGGGCCTAATGGGGACGGAGGCGCGTTGCAACGTGGTGAAAGCAGGGGTGCGCTCTTGCACTTTGGCTTGCGCCAATTGCAGTTGGGTGGTCAGGCTGCTATAGATGTTGTAGCGCAATTGCATCTCGTTTTCCAGGTCTTCTTGTCTTGATCGATAAGATTCTAGCACAAGGCTTTGGTTCCTGTCCACGAATGAGCTGTATTTTTTACGGGATTTCTCGTATGCCAGTTTGGCGTCTTGGTAAAGTTTCTGGGTGTGGGCCAAGTCGTTGCAAGCTTTCTTGGTGCGGTATTGGGTTATGAAGTCTTGCAGTCTTACCCTGACTGAATCGGCTATAGTGGCGCAAACCAACGGGTCTTGGTCTGTGACGGTAATGGAGATGACATCTGTTTTTTTATCTACCACGCAGGCTATCTTGTTGCTTATGGCAGTGGCGATGTCTTGCTGCTTCTTGCTGAGCATAAATGGGTTGACGCTCTCTTTTCCGCTTAACTTTATCGTGTCGTTTTTCTTGAACAGCTTTATTGTCCATCCCAAGGCGCTTTCCCACCACGCTTCTTTTTGGTGCTTGTCCAAGTGCTCAAAGTAGGTGTGGCGCTCTCCTTTCTTGGTCACCACCTCTATGGGGAAGAGGCTTACCAAGAAGTCCGTGGAGTTGATTAAGTCGGGATAGAGGGATGGAGATATGGCATCTTCGGTGGGAATGCTCCCGGAGAGGTCTATGCCGAACGCGCTTGCCATGCCTGCCAAGCTGCCCAGGCTGGAATTGTTGGTGAGTTCAGGAGCCAAGGAGACGTTGCATTCATAGTAGCGGGGTACGCACAGGATGAGCAGGCATGACAATAGGAAAGTGGCGGGGAGGACTTTAAGGTAAGTTCTCCATTCGGTTTTGAACACGCAGGCTATCTTGTTGAAGTCAATCTGCTTTATGTTGTCTTGTTTGTTGGATGGTTTTGTCTCGCTCATGTTATAGTTAACGGCTTGCGGCTTTGTTTTATTGTGTTTGTCGGGCTTTCTTCATCACGTATCTGTATTGCCATGCGTTGACGATGGCTCCTGGCAAGTTGGCCAGTATCATGGCCACGATGACGCCATTCATGCCCAGGGGCTTATGAAACAGTAAGGCATAGGGGATGAATACGATAGCCGCTATGACGGTAAAGATGATTTGCAGTCTCAGTTTTCCCATGCCATTGAGAATGGTAGAGTAGGCCAGGCTGAATATTATCAATAGGGTGTATAAGGCCATCAGCGCATTGGTGGAAAGGGAAACGCTCACTTCGTCTCCTACCCAGATGGTGTAGGCGTATTGGGCAATGGCGGTCATGCCGATTGCTCCTATAGCGACGAGGCCGATGACCTTCATGATGTTCTTGACGGATTTCTCTATCCACGCCAGCTCTCCATGGGCGAAAGCGTCTGTAGTCGCGCTCCAGAAAGGCGTGGCTATGATGGTGAAAAAGAGGGTGAGAATGGAATAATACCTGAAAGCCACCTGGTAATTGGTCACTTCTGAGGGTGAGAAGAGGTTGGAGATTAGGATGTTGCTGGTGGCGAAGATGATTAATCCCGCGACCTGCATAATGAAAAACTTGATGCCTAAAGAGAACAAATGGGTCAAGGCTTCACGGCGGAAAAAGCGGATGGAGGGCCGTAACTGCGGGTATAGTTTATGGAAGGTAATGCCATAGGCCAACGTGTAAACGGCAAGAGGTGACATGGTGTTGGCCAAAGTGATAAGCATGAGCGAGGAATGGCCTGACAGGTAAATGGCCAAAGTCAATATAAGCCCCAGCGTTTGCCCTCCCGTGACGAGCGCCGTGTTGACCGCGGGCAGTTGTAACGCCATGTAGACGTTTCCCACGAGCTTGAACACGAAATTGACGCACACCATGGCGATGGTTACGTTGAGGACTTCTCGCAGGTCTGTCACCCGCTTGGCGTCTACGTTGAGCAATGCGTACATATCAACGCCGTTGGCTAGCGACAGGAAAAGAACGGCAAGAGGGATGACGATAAGCGCAAGCATGAAGAAGGTGGTGGATACCACTTGGCGTGCCCTCTCATTGTCGCCGAGGGCAATAGTGGAGGCCAGGATATTGCGCATGCCGTTTCCCAGTCCTAAGTCCATGGTGTCTATCCATACGATGACGGAGCTGATGGCCAGCCATATGCCATTCTCGTAGATGCCTAGACATTTTAGGGTGACGGCGATGAGCGATAGATAGACAATGCCTGACCATCCACGCAGGCAAAAAGCGAACAGTACATTTCGCTTGATGAGGCGTGAACGGCTTTGGGAGCGTTGCTCCTCAGTGGCTTTATCATCAAAGGGATTAAGACTCATCTGTAGTTCTCGGGACAAAATTACATAAAAGAATCTATATCGCCAAATGTCGGGTTACATATTTTCCGAACTCAGCCTGGAAGCCTTTACGCTTGTGGCATCTCTTTTCTCGGGAAGGAAACGCGTGGCGAAGCAAGGTGAACCGGGACATGTAATAGTCTCCGTTCCCGTGAGGTGGAAATTTGGGCTTTTCCAAAACAAGTTGTTTTGCCTGGCAATTTAAGTTGTTTTGCCTGGCAATTTAACTTATTTTCCGACGCGAAATAAGTTGTTTTGAAGAGCAAAATAACTTGTTTTCAGATGGGGTCTTTTTCTTGCTGGTTGGCGACGAGACCGAAATGCGAGCCTAAATTTAATTGGCAGGTGACGGTTGGCGTGACGGAAAAAATTCGTATCTTTGCATGTCGTTTTCGCTTAAGCGGCTTAGGTAGAGGTTTATAGTAAAATGGGTAATCTGAGGAAAAGCTTGATATCGGGAGTGTGGTATGTCAGCCTGGCGAAGTATTCATGCGTGGTGGTGGGGCTGGCGGTGACAGCCGTGCTGGCCAGGATATTGACTCCCCACGACTTCGGGACAGTGGCAATCGCCACGGTGTTCATTCATCTTTTCTCTACCATCGTGACGGAGAGCTTCTCGCCGGCTATTATTCAAAACAAGCAGCTGACTGAAAGGGATTTGAGGGCCATAAACTCGTTCACCTATCTGATGGCTTTCGCGCTTACGGGGCTGTATTTGCTGGCGGTCCCCTTTATAGTGGCTTATTATGAGACGGAAGTGTTGTCCACTATCTTGACGGTTTTTGCCGTGAGTATCTTCTTTTCCATTATTTCCATTGTGCCTAACGCCCTGCTGATGAAGGCGAAACGCTTTCGGTTTATTGCCATGATGAGTCTGGGGATACACTTGGCTTTGGCCGTGATGTCTATCGCGGCGGTGACGCAAGGCATGGGGATATACGCTTTACTGGTAGAACCTGTGGGGCACGGGGTATTGCTCTTCGCCGTGAGTTACGCCGCTTATCCCGTGAAGTGGAGCTGGCCTCGTCGTGAAAGCGTGGCCAAGATATTGTCTTTTTCTGTGTTCCAGATGTTGTATACGGCGATACATATAGGCTATAGGAATATAGACAAGCTCTTGATAGGCAAGTACATGGGCGCGGCCAACCTGGGGTATTACGAGAAGTCTTACCGGTTGATGATGCTGCCGTTGGAGAACGTTTCGAGCGTGATATCCCCCGTGTTGCATCCGCTGTTGAGCGAGTACCAAAATGATAAAGACTACCTGTGGGAGGCTTATAAGAAGATAATCGCTTTCATGAGTGAGTTTTGCTTTATCGTTTCCGTGGCGCTTTTCTTCCTGGCCCGTTTTATCGTCATCTTGCTATATGGAGACCAGTGGGAACCTGCCGTGCCCGTGTTCCAGGTGTTGGCATTGAGCGTTTGTTTCCAGTTGATGCAGTCGCCCATGGGGGCGATATTCCTGGCCGCCAATGCCGTGAGACGGTTGATGGTAAGTACGTTGTGGATATTCTTCTTGATGCTGATAGGTGCGGCGGGCGCTATAGGCGTGGGGAGTTTTGAATTGATTCCAATAGTGGTAGTGCTGGTGTTTCTGCTGGGTTTTATTATTTATCAAGGTTGTTTGGCGAGACTTTTCGGTAAGCGTAGCGATGAAATATATGCCATCATGTGGCCACATGTCGCTTACGCCGCATTGCTTTTTGCCTTGCTTTCCGTCGTGGAAGAAATGACGGGAGAGGATTTGTGGGTAAATGGCCTGGCAGTCATTTCCTCCGTACTGGCTTATTTCGCGCTGCTGTTTTATACCAACAGGATACCACAGCTGAGGCAGATGCTCTCGTTCGCGGCCAGGAAATTGATGGGGAAATGAGGGCGGCCGCTTTTTATTTCATCATTAGTTCCCCTTGTATCATCGCCATTTTTATCCAGATATCAGCGTATTTCGTCTGGAAAGTCATCATGTCCATGGGCTGCCCCTGTTCGTCAAATATCTCGGTATGAGGAGCTCCTTGTTCGCTAACTTGCATGGTGATGGCTTCTTTGCCATTGCGATGATAGAAGGTAAGACTGCGCAAGATGCCCGTTTCCGTGCGGAAGCGCCCCGTGCTCTCGTCTTCTGTCCAGATATCTCCCGTGTATGGGGCACCTTCATAGATGACGGTGTCTCCACGGAAGGAGATTTCGTCTATATGCACCCGTTTACCGCAAGCGATGAAAGCGAGCGCAAGCAGTGGAAGGAAGAATGTCAACAGGTACTTCATAGGCGGATGGGAATATTATATGACTTAGTCTCATGGCTGCATTCAAAGGTCTTGAACTCATAGCCGCGTGACTTGAGCCACTCTATGGACGCGGGAAGGGCGGTGTGCAGCTTGTCTATGCTCTTCAGGGAGTCGTGAAAAGTGATGATGCTGCCGTTGCGGGCATATCGCTTTACGTTGTTGACCACGTCTTGGGCGGTGAGCCAAGTGGAATAGTCACGTGTGACAAGATCCCACATCACGATGTGGTACTTATGGCGCAGCCACCAATAAATGCTCCATCTCATCCATCCATGTGGAGGACGAAAGAGGTCGCTGTGGATAACCTCTTGCGCCATGTGTATGTTGATGAGGTAAGTGGTTGTCCAATGCTTGAAGGAGTTGAGGTGGTTGAAAGTGTGGTTGCCCACCTGGTGCCCCTCGGCCACGATTTGATTGTAGAGATCATGGTGGCGGAGTACATTCTCGCCAACCATGAAGAAGGTGGCCTTTACGTTATATCGCCGCAGCGTATCGAGGATAAAAGGTGTAGATTCGGGAATGGGCCCGTCATCGAACGTGAGGTAAACCGCACGCTCGTTGGGGTCCATTCGCCATATCGCCCTTGGATATAGCCACCTTAGCCATTTGGCAGGTTGCTCTATTATCATCTCCCGAGGGCTTATTCGAGAGGCATTTGCCCGCCTCGGGCCGTATACCGCCTATAGTAGTTATCCATCAGCTTTTGATATTGCGCACCGAGCTTGCTGTCGGTGATGGCGGCCACTTCTTGTATGGCCTGCATGATGTAGAGCTCTGTCAGGCAGTCACGGGTGGATTGGGCAAACCAGTTGTCACTCAGAGAGAGATACCACTCTAGGTATTGGCTGGAATAGTCAAAGCATTTGCGCAGATATTCCTTGGCTTTCTCTTTCTGGCCTAGCAGTGTGTAGGCACGAGCCATGTTCACTCCACCATTCACGTAGCAAATGGGCACGTTGTAGTCGGGTATCTCGGTCTCGGCTTTATGTAATACTTTGAGGGCCTTGTCGCTCTTGCCCTCCTTGATAAGCTCTATGGCCAATTCCGACATCAACTGCCTGAGCGTGTGGCATGAACGCATGTTGGTCTCGTCGATATAGAGGCCAGGTTGCTTGAGGTTGCCAAACTTGAAGCGGTTCATCACGTTGTGATAGGTACGCTCCGCGTCGAAGTTCTTGGCGCCAGGGGCATTGGTGGTGAAAGGAGTGATGCGGTAAGCCATTCCTTCTTTTACGAAGTTGTCTCCCAGGTTCATGTAATTCTCCGACCCCACGGTCATGGCCACGTAGATGGGACGTGTCCAGTTGCTCTGGGCGATGATTTCCAACATCATGAGGTCGTTCTTGTAGAGAGCGTTCTTGCCTTTGAGCGAGATAACCATCTTGTCTGGTATGGAATTGGTAGCCATCATCATACCGCTTTTCTTCACGGCTTCTTTGTCGATGGTGACATAGACCGTGTCGGTGGGTATCACGTGCATGTTCTCGTCTTTAGTGCGCACCCAGTATTTCAAGATGTTCTTCAGTTCGAAAGGTTCATCTCCGAATTGTTCTGCGGCCTCCTTGGGATGCTCGCGGTATAGTTCTTTCACTTGCTCTTTGAGGTCTGGCTGTACGAGGACATACTCGTTAGTGCCAGAACAGTAGTCCAGCCTGGGCCACGAGATGGGCACGGAGGGGGAATCGTAGGCTGGGCGGCGCATCTGGTCAATATACCAATCGGTTTGCAGATAGCTAAGGTTGCAGACCCTGACATCTGTGCCGAAGCCTTCTACTTCCTGGTTGTACCAAAGGGGGAAGGTGTCGTTGTCGCCGTTGGTGAAGATGATGGGGTTACAGCCCTCCTGCAATGAGGAAAGATAGTTCTGGCCCACGTCGTGGCAGATGTAGCGTCCGCTGCGGTCGTGGTCATCCCAGGTTTGGCTCACCATCTGTATGGGGACGAGCAGCGTCACCGCCGCCACGCCTATGGGCAGGGCGAGGGATTGCCGCTTCAGTTTCCTGGAGAGCAGATCCGTGATGGCCACCACGCCGAGTCCGCACCAGATGGCGAAGGCGTAGAAAGAGCCTGCGTACGCGTAGTCGCGCTCACGGGGCTGCATTGGCGTTTGGTTGAGATAGAGAACGATGGCCAGTCCTGTCATGAAGAAAAGGAAGAAGACCACCCAGAATTGCTGTATGCCTCGCTTGCCGTGATAGGCTTGCCAGAAGAGGCCTATCAAGCCCAGCAGCAAGGGCAGACAATAGAAAACGTTGTGCCCTTTGTTGTTTTTCAGGTCATCGGGTAATTTGCTTTGGTCGCCCAACATGGCGTTGTCTATGAAGCTGATTCCCGTTATCCAGTTACCATGCTCGGGTTCTCCATTGCCTTGTATGTCGTTTTGCCTTCCCGCGAAATTCCACATAAAGTATCGCCAATACATGAAGTTGCACTGGTAGGAGAGGAAGAAGCGTAGGTTTTCCAATTGGGTGGGCATTTTCACCATAATAGGTTCGCCGCAGCGGTCGTAGGGAACAGTGTAGCCGTCCACGCCTCCCATCCAACTCTCGTAGGCAGCGGCGTGATCACTGCTGTGCATGCGTGGGAAAAGCATGTTTTGGGCGTAGACATACTGGCTCTTGTGGTCTACAACGAAGTAGGAGTCTTTCTCGTCGGGTGAGACTTTCTCCTTGCGGTCATAGATGGGCGCGCCCTGCTTTATCTTGGGTCTGCACATATTGCCCTCTACTTCCAGTGCCACTTGCGAATTGTATGCGGGGCCGTAGAGCAGAGGTGTGTCACCGTATTGGTCGCGGCTCAAGTAATTTCCCAGGGTGAAAATATCCTCAGGGGAATTTTGGTCCATTGGGGGATTGGCAGAGCTGCGTATCACGATGAGAGCGTAACTTGAGTAACCTATCATGAGCATCAACAGGCAAAGCAACGTGGTGTTCTTGATTCTGGTGGTTACCATGGATACCAGCTTTTGGTCTTTCTTCAACTTCCATCTGAGGGCAAGCCATAAGAGGAAGAGTATCACCATTCCTGAGAGAACTTGTGTCCAACCCGTGCCTTGGAAGGGGATGCCAAGCATGGCCACGGCCAAGAGGAACGCCAGGTTCTCACGTCTCATGTCGCGGGAAGAGTTCTTTGCCTGGTAGGTCTCCCAAATGGCCCAGATGACGGAGGCTATCAGCAGGAAGATGTAGACAATCTCGCCCGTGTTGAAAGGCATGCCCAAGGTGTTGACGAAGAACAGCTCGAACCATCCGCCTACTTTCACGATGCCTGGTACTACACCATAGAGCACGGCGTAAACGAGGGCGAAAGAGATGAGCAGGGCAATCAATGAACCTTTTAAGTCGGCATTGGGCACCCGCTTATAATAATATACCAAAACGATGGCGGGCAGGCAGAGTAGGTTGAGCAAGTGAACGCCCACGCTGAGGCCTGTCATATAGGCTATCAGCACCAGCCAACGATCGCTGTGGGGCTCGTCTGCATGGTCTTCCCATTTCAGTATGAGCCAGAATACCACTGCGGTAATGGCGGAGGAGAACGCATATACCTCGCCTTCTACGGCAGAGAACCAGAAAGTGTCACTCCATGTGTATATCAATGCGCCTACCATACCGGAAGCCTCTATGGCTATCAGCTTGCCTGTGGTTAGCTCATTCCAATCCTTCACCACCAAGCGGCGGGCCAGGTGGGTAATAGTCCAATAGAGGAAAAGGATGCAAGTTGCGCTCAACAAGGCACTCATCAAATTGACCATGCGGGCTACTTGCGTGGGGTCGCTGGCGAAATGGGTGAAGAAATTGGCTACCAACATGAAGAAAGGAGCTCCAGGCGGATGCCCTATTTCCAGTTTGTAACCTGTGGTGATAAACTCGGGACAGTCCCAGAAACTGGCTGTCGGCTCTATCGTGGAGCAATAGGTGAAGGCGGCGATCGCGAAAGCCACCCATCCCAGGATATTGTCCACCAATCGGTATTGTCTCATTCTGTTATGTGATATAATCTAGATTTGGCTGCAAAGATAATAATTTCATGGAGTATAGTCCCTATTCTTCCCTTTCTTTTTAGATATATTATCACTTAATCGGCTGGTTTTCGTAAGATGGAGCTTTCTCGTAGGGATACCGAGGCATATATAGTTTCATGTTGTCGGAACTACAGTATCCTTCCAGTACCAGTACTATTGATACTGGAGTTTCAGTAGGCTGGTACTGGACTTGCAGTAGTACTGGCTTTCAAAAGGAGTAATATTGGATGCCACCAAGAACATTACCGCGAGGCGGCAACACCATACATTCCCCAGTTGTAGAGATGTGGCACATCACGTCTCTACTGAGTTTCAGCGTGTTTACGTAAATCGCAATTCATCGAATTCGAGTTAGAATACGAACGTGAAGCCATAGGCGATGGTGGCGTAGCGTAACACTTTGCCTATGGCGATGCTGATGATGGAAATAGGTATGTTAGCTCGTGTCAACCCCAAAACGATGGTGATGCAGTCGCCTATCACGGGCAAGAAAGCCAGAAACCCAACCCATGCTCCCTTGCCAGCCATCAACTTTTGAGTTTTTTCTATCTGTTCACTGGAGACGTGGAGATATTTATGTATCCACTCCATGCGACCCAACATACCGATGGCATAGTTGACCATCGCGCCCAGTACGTTGCCTATGCTGGCGTAGATGACCAGTGGAAGTGCTTCCAGTCCCGCGGCTTGCAGTCCCACCATCACGGCCTCGCTGCTGAAAGGCAATATGCTGCCTGCGATGAACGCGGAGATTAGCATCCCCCAGTAGCCCCATTGCATCAAGAACTCATTGAGGACATCCATAGAGCGAGAATGGTGTAGATGGCATAAATGGCGATGGATGCTATATAGAAGATGTTGCTCAGCTTTGTGTGGCTCAAGGCAAATAAGCGACCCGCCAATGGGGAGACGAAGACCACCATAATGGCCATCAGCTCTTCGTAGAATCCGGGTTGCAGGGCCAGGAAAACCACGGTGACGAAGAAAAGGAAAGTGAATGTTTCGTTGAGCAAACGAGTGCGGATTTTGTCGGCATAGCTGGTGTGGAGGAAGTAGATGATGGACACTCCGCCCAGTATAACCGTCATTCCCATGGTAGCCAATTGCCATGGGGAAAGTGATGTGTATTGGAGAAGTGGGCCGAAAGCGACTGTCCGCTGGAAATAGGATGGCAGTTCCATGATATTGCCCGTAAGAGCCAAGTAGCCCAAGATGAACCAATAGGGGGTAAGGATGCCCAGCAGGCTGGCGAAAAATGACCGGGAACCCAGGTTCATTAACTTGGAGCGCATTACGAACCACAAGAAAGGAAGATAGCAGAGTACCTGTATGAAATAAACGGACATCACGCCTAACATGATAAAGGCGAAGTAAACAGTGCCCGGTGCCCTGCGGTCTTGGTATGATGGGAGTAAAATGAGCAGAAAAGCGGAGAACCCCAGCGCGCAGATGGCTGCGGACAAACTGGAGCACGTGGCGAAAAGCAACGTGGAGAGCATCAAGAACGAGCAGGAGATAGACTGGCTATAGAAGGGAAGTAATGCTTCCCGATTGTTAAGAGCCGTAAAAAGTATGGCCGCTAACCACACGAGCGCAGCCTCATGCCACTCTGTAATGCCCAATGACACCATCGCCAACCACACGAGTGCGGTGTAGGCGATGGTTAAGGGCAAGGTCAATCGACTAGTGGCCGCTTTACCTTGTAATAGATGACTCATTTATAGGTCTTGTCCAATATCTCCGCGGAAATACTTGTCTGTGAAGTTTATCTTGCTGGCCTCTTGGAAACTTTTCCTAAGTGCTTCCTCCTTGTCTTTGCCGTAACTGCTTACGCATATCACGCGGCCTCCCGCGGTGACTACTTTGCCGTCCTTGAAGGTTGTGCCCGAGTGGAAAACAATGCTTCCTTCTACATTGTCAATGCCTTCTATAGGATAACCTTTTTTGTATGCCTGTGGATAGCCGCCGCTCACCAGCATCACGCAGACCGCCGCACGGGGGTCAAATTCTATTTCCCGTTTATCGAGATCACCTGCCGCTACGCCTTCAAACAAGTCCACGATGTCGCTTTTTATACGTAGCATAACGCTTTCCGTTTCGGGGTCACCCATGCGACAGTTGTATTCTATCACTTTCGGTTCGCCTTCAACATTGATGAGGCCAAAGAAGATGAAGCCCTTGTAGTCAATGCCCTCTTCTCGCAGTCCTTCTACCGTGGGGCGTATGATGCGATCTTCTACTTTGCCCATCCACTCGGGAGTCGCGAAGGGAACAGGGGTTACGCTACCCATTCCACCTGTGTTTAGGCCTGTGTCATGCTCGCCGATGCGTTTGTAGTCCTTGGCCTCGGGCAATATCTTGTAGTGCTGTCCGTCTGTCAGAACGAACACAGAGCATTCTATACCGCTGAGGAATTCTTCGATGACCACTTTCTCAGAGGCTTGGCCAAACATACCGTCCAGCATCTCCCGCAGTTCCTTTTTCGCTTCTTCTAGTGTTGGTATGATGAGTACACCTTTGCCTGCGCATAGGCCATCGGCTTTGAGCACGTAGGGGGCGGACAGTTGTTCCAGAAATTGGATGCCTTCTTCTAGATTGTCTGCCTGCACGGTAAGGAATTTGGCAGTGGGAATGTGGTGGCGGGTCATGAATCCTTTGGCAAATTCCTTGCTGCCTTCCAATCGTGCGCCTGATTTGGAAGGACCCATCACGGGGATGGAAGCAGTGCGGGCGTCTAGGCGGAAATCATCGTAAATACCCTTTACGAGAGGATCTTCAGGACCCACCACAACCATGTCTATGGCATTCGTTGATACGAAAGTTTTCAGGGCTTCAAAGTCATCGGCCTTGATGGGTACGTTTTCTCCCACATTGGCTGTGCCAGCGTTACCGGGAGCGATATACAATTTCTCTACTTTTTCACTTTGGGCGATTTTCCAGGCAAGCGCATGCTCCCTACCGCCGCTTCCTAACAATAATATCTTCATATTCTTGTGCTTGATGGTTGCTTTATGTCTTATTTCAGGAAATCAAAGAAATAGCGGCTGATGCGCTCGTGGAGATGGGTGCTTTGATGGCCTCTCATATTGTGAGGCTCGCCAGGGTAGATGAAATAATCGGGTTGGGTACCGTCCAGTATGCATTGGTGCAGGAACGAACGAGCGTGTTGGGGTACCACTGTGGCATCATTTTCTCCGATAATGATTTGCAATCTTCCTTTCAAGTTCTTGGCCTGGGGGAGCAGGCTGGTCTTGGCGTATCCCTCAGGATTGGTTTGTGGGGTGTCCATGTAACGCTCGCCGTACATCACTTCATACCAACGCCAGTCGATGACAGGACCACCAGCTACGCCTACCTTGAATACGTCAGGGTGGTGGGTCATCATGGTAATAGTCATGAAACCGCCAAAACTCCAGCCATGTACGCCTATGCGGTCAGCGTCCACATAAGGTAGGCTTTTCAGGAACTTTACGCCTTCCATTTGGTCACGTGTTTCTTCTTGTCCCAATTGGCGAAAGGTAGCTTGCTCAAATTCCTTGCCCCGATTCTCACTGCCTCGATTGTCGAGGATGAAGAGCAGGTAGCCCTCTTGTGCCATGTAGGTTTCCCAGCCACGGGAGCCATAGTGCCAACTTGCGTCTACGTTGTGGGCATGAGGGCCACCATATACATATATAATAGTGGGGTACTTCTTGTTGGGGTCGAAGTTCACGGGCTTCACCATGCGCCAATAGAGGTCAGTCACGCCGTCGGCGGCTTTTAAAGTCCCGCATACATACTCTGGCACGTTGTAGCCTTCCCACGGGTTTGGAGCCTTGAAGTAGCTCGTGCGCTTGGCGTTTTCCGTGTTTATTATCTCCAATACACGAGGCACGGTGGGCTCTTGGTAGCTGTCAAATACATAACGGCCACTCTCACTTAGGCTACCATTGTGCCACCCCTTGCCATTATCCAATGGCGTACGCTTACCTGAGTTTACTGAAACTCGCCAAAGATTGCACTGGATGGGCGATTGTTCATTGGAGGTATAGATAATGGATTTCGATTTCTTGTCAAACCCCAAGACGCCGAGGACAACCCACTTGCCGGAGGTGATTTGTTTGAGTTGTTTACCCTCTATATCATAAAGGTAAAGGTGGTTGTAGCCATCTTTTTGGCTTTGGACGACAAATTTTTCCTTGTCCCATGGCAGGAACTCGATGGGATGGAGCGGTTCCACATATTTCTCGTCAGTTTCCTGGTAAAGCTCAGCTGTCTTTTCACCCGTTTCGGCATTGTAACTTACCAATCTGCAGTCATTTTGGTCGCGATTCAACTCATATATGTAGATGGTCTTGTCGTCTGGACTCCAAGCGATATTGGTAAAATAGCGATTGGTAGGATCTCCGGCTTTCAAGTAAATGGTCTTGCCTGTTCGTAAATCATAGACCCCTATAGTTACTTTGTGAGAAGTCTCGCCCGCCATGGGATACTTGGTGGGAGCTGGTGTCGCTATGCGGGATTGTCCTTCGGCGGGCATCCAATCATTCTCCGGATTATCTACTAAGGGGAAATCACTTACCATACTTTGGTCCATGCGATAGAATGCTAGCTTGTAGCCTTGATGGCTCCAAAAAGTCCCTTTATAGATGCCAAATTCATCTCGGTGCACGCTTTGGCCATATACTACATCTCTGTTTCCATCGGTGGAAAGTTGATGGGGGTTGTTCTCTGCGTCCCGCACATAAAGTTGGTCTTCACTCACATAAGCTACAGCCTTGGAGATTGGATTCCAATCTGCGAAGCTTTCTCCTTCAGCGTTCTGTCTCCATACCACTTGGCGCTTTTTGAAGTCTATTAGCATTCGCTCTTTCTTGTTGTTCAGCAGCACAAGTGGTTTGTTGCCGTAGGGGAAGGTCGCATTCCCTAAATGGTATATTTTGGAAGTCTCGTCCGTTTTGGCCCAGTTGTTGATTTCTTCAAGCGTGAAGAGTATTTCCTCTTTGCCCGTGGACTTGTCTATCAAGGAGCATTCCTCAACATCTTGGTGTATGAGCTGGTCGCCCCACCATGTTGTCCAACGGTTCTTAGGCACCATGTTGCGGTAGTTGTTTCCGCCGAAGTTGAGGTCTTCTAGCGTGAAACTCTTCTGGGCACTTATGGTCATGGCGGTCATGAGCAGTACTAAGAGTAGGGAAAGTTTATTCTGCTTCATCATCATAGCGGTTTTTATATTTGCTTGCGTAGTTTCCTCGTTTGTCTTGTTTGTCATATCTCCGGCGGTCATATCCCCTGTTGCCGTATCCTTCCCGACTCCGTGTGCCATAGTCCTTTCTCCTGGCATCTCTGTCCTCGTTTCTGCCAAAGTGGTTCCAAGTGCGGTCGCGTGTCCATTCCTTGTCTTTTGAGTCATGGTCACGGGTGTTCCACTCTCTTTTCCTAGAGTCATTCCAGTCTTTTCTCTTGGGGCGATCCAATTCGTGTTTGTGGAAAGTAAACGAGCGAATATCCGCGTTCTCGTTTTCCTCGTTTTCTTCTATTCTGCGCTTGAATTCGCGGTTTTTCTTGAAGCGATGCTTTTGAGCCATCTCTTCCTTTTCTTCCTCGGTTTTCACGATGCCACCTTCTGCGCGGAAATCCCTCATGCGTCCATCAAACAAAGCGTATTTTCGGAATTCGCATTCCAGGCTACCATTATATAAAGGTATCTTGATGGAAGGTTTCAATCCAATTTGTTCGAAGCACTCTTCGCGATAGCTCAGTATCCATGCGTCATTACCGCTGAATTCATGTTTTAATCGCTCACCTATCATCTTGTATGTACCTAACAAGTTGGGTGTGGAAATACGCTCACCATAGGGAGGATTCATGACAATGATACTTTTGTTCTCAGGCTTCTTGAAGTCCTTGAAGTCTTGTTGCTCTATCGTGATGTCTTGGGTGAGTCCTGCCGCACGCACGTTGAAGAGGGCTGTGTTCACGGACTTCATGTCCACGTCGTAGCCATATACGTGATGGTTAAACTCTTTCTCCAAGGAGTCGTCATTATAGATGCGGTCCAGGAGATCTTTGTCGAAGTCATTCCATTTTTCAAAAGCGAATTCCTTCCTGAACACGCCTGGCGAGATATTACGAGCGATGAGCGCGGCTTCTATAGGCAATGTGCCTGAGCCGCACATCGGGTCAATGAAGTCCGTCTCCCCAGACCAGCCTGTCATGAGTATCATGCCAGCTGCCAAAACCTCGTTGAGCGGAGCGGATACAGATTCTTGTCTATAACCACGTCGATGCAAGCTTTCGCCACTGGAGTCAAGGCTCAGCGTTGCTTTATCCTCGGCAATATGGATATTGAGACGGATGTCGGGATTGCTTACGCTAATATTTGGACGCACGCCAGTTTTCTCACGAAACCAATCAACGATGGCATCTTTCACTTTGTAGGTGACAAAGCGGGAATTGCGGAATTCCTCTGAGTAAACCACGGAATCAACCGAGAAAGTGTTTTTCTCGCTGAGAATCTTGTCCCACTCCACGGCTTGTACCTTATCGTAAACGTCTTCAGCGGAACGAGCTTTAAAGTGGCAAATGGGTTTAAGGATACGGATAGCGGTGCGCAATTGGAAATTAGCGCGATACATCATTTCCTTGTCTCCTGTGAAGGATACCATTCGGCGGCCTATTTGTACGTTGTTGGCACCCAGTTGGGTGAGCTCTTTGGCCAATACGGGCTCTAGGCCCATGAAAGTTTTGGCAATGAGTTCAAATTCTTGTTCCATTATTCGATAAAGTGTAATTATTCAGAGGTCTCTTGTTTATATTTCTTGGTATTGGCTTCCATATCCTTAGTTACCCATACGTTGGCTCCCACTACGCAGCCGTCACCAATCTGGATACGTCCAAGTATGGTGGCGTTGGCATATATAATGACATTGTTGCCAATAATGGGATGGCGTGGAATGCCTTTGATGGGATTTCCGTGCTCATCCAAGGGAAAACTTTTGGCTCCCAAGGTAACGCCTTGATATAGTTTTACGTTGTCACCGATGATACATGTGGCACCTATGACTACGCCTGTTCCGTGATCTATTGTAAAATATCGGCCGATACAGGCTCCTGGATGGATATCTATGCCTGTTTCGGAATGGGCTATTTCTGCCATCATGCGGGGTATCAGCGGAACACCTTCCAAGAAAAGCTCGTGCGCTAACCGATAGATGGTGAGTGTTTTGATAACAGGATAGCAAGAGATAATCTCGCCAATGCTCTCAGCGGCGGGGTCTCCATTGTAGGCTGCTTCTACATCGGTGGCTAACACCTTGCGTATTTGTGGAAAGCGCATAATGACACGGGCGGCTATAATCCCTGCTCTTATCCGTAACCTATTGGCCTTGAAAGTGCCTGTGCCCTTTTCTCCTTCGCAGTCCTCCAAAAAGCACAGCCCTGCCATGATTTGTTCAGAGAGTTTCTCTTGCAACAGCTCCAGTCTCACGCCTATATGGTACTGTATGGTACTCATGTTAATAGAGGAGTTGCCGAAATATCCAGGAAAGAGCACGGAGCGAGATAAATCGATAATCTCTTCAAGCGCTTTGCTTGAGGGGAGTGGTGTTTCATCCCTGTGCTGATGGCACAAGCCCTGCAAGGCCTCCTGGTCGGAGAGTGCCTTTACGGTGTCCATCAACTGATGAGTCAGGTTACGCTTGCTCATGGATATAATGTATCAATCGTGTTGCTATGTCTTCGCGAAGATACGATTTTTTTCCTTATACCGCAATAGAATCAAGAAAAAGTATCAAACGATTGGTGACATTCACGCCACTTACGCCTGAATCGAAATCTAAGGACAATAAATTGAGTTGTGGATGGAGTGTGTGCAACTTTTTCTCAATACCTTTAGAGATGACATGGTTGGCGATACATCCAAAAGGCTGTAAAGAGATAATGTTGTTCACGCCATCGCGTAGGTAACCGATGATATCGGCGGGTAATAGCCATCCCTCGCCAAATTGAGCAGCCAATGAAACTACGCCTTCCACCTCCTTGGCATCATCATAGATGTTAGTGAATGGTCGGAAGTAGCGGAAGCGCCCCGCGGCTTTATTCACTTGTTTGATACGTCTGCCTATCAAGGTCTGATAGGCCAATCTGATGACGGCGTCAGGTACATGGGAACAGCTTAAGCGGAGATGTTTTTGCGCCTCCGCGTTGACAAACTCTTGTAAGAAGAAAGGAGCTAACAATGGCGGCACTACCTCAATGCCTTTGGAAGTGATATGCTCTTCTATATATTGATGGGAGAAAGGATTGAATTTCAGGAATATTTCCCCCACGATGCCTACTTTGGGCAACTCCTTGTCTATTGTGTTGACATCAAAATCCTCAGCGGCTTGCTTTAGCAGATGTATCAAGCCGTTGGCTTTGTTCTCGAGGATGGGTTTCTCAATGCATTTTAAGTATTTGTCCCGAAGGGTTTTTGCGATGCCAGGAGTACGCTCCCTTACCAAACAGGCGTTGTACATCTCGTTGATGGCGTCGCCATATAATATAGAGGTGACAATGATTTGCGAGTATTTTAACCAGTTGACACGGAAGCCTTCTTGTTCATTGCTCTCTTCGCTGGCCGTGGCGGTTACGCCTAAAGTGATAAGTGGTACATCTTGGAAACCATTGGCCACCATGGCACGTTTGATAAGCCCGGCGTAATTGGTCGCTCGGCATTGTCCTCCTGTTTGGCTCATTATCACGGCAGTGTCCTTGGGGGCATATTTCCCGCTCTTCAGCGCTTTGATAATATCGCCTACGATAAGTGTAGCAGGATAGCAAACCTCATTATTGGCGTATTTCAGCCCTAGTTCGGCACTATGCTGGTCGCTCATGGGCAATACCTCAACATCATATCCCATCAGTTTCAGTATTGGCGAAATGAAGGGTGTGAGATATTCGGTCATATAGGGAGCCAATATTTTGCGTCTGATATCCTCTTGCCTGAATACACGAGTTTGCTCCAATGGCAAAGGCGGTATTTCGCCCTTTGTGTTTATCTTGTGTTTGAGGCTTTCCACCAATGACCTTATGCGTAATTTCAGGCTGCCGATATTGCTCACATCGTCTATTTTCAACAATGTGAAAGGTTTATGGTGGCGTTTCAATATATCTCGGATTTCATCTTGTATGAAGGAATCTGGTCCACAACCGAAACTGGTCATCTCCACAAAGTGTAGCTGGTCGTCTTGTTCCGCGGCCCATTGTCCGCTCTTTACGATACGGTTCATGTAAGCCCATTGCTTTACAAGGTAAGTCTCTCCGCTATTGGTGACAATGTCGTTTCGTACAATATCATCACTGATAACATCTACGCCTAGCGATGCTATCATCTCTGAGAGTTTGTGCTGAACCAAAGGATCGGTATGGTAAGGGCGACCAGCCAACAAGATAGTGAGGTTTCCTGTCTTGCGGCTTTTTCCCAAAATTTCTTGCGCTTTCTTTTTTATGGCTTGTCCATATTCTGTTTGCGCTTGCAAGGCATGGGCCAATGCTTTTCTCGCGTCGTTTTTCTTTACGCCAAGTGTTTTGAGGTAGTCCACGATTTGCCTTTCCAAGAGTCTCTCGTTGGAGAAATTGATGACAGGAGCGTCCAAGGGCTTGTCCAGTTTCATGGCAGACTTCACCACGTCGGAATAGCCGGATACGATGGGACAGTTGAAGGAATTGATGGTACGTTGCTTGTCGTCATTACGTTCAAATACCACATAGGGCATTAAGATGCGCTCAACGGTAGCGTCTTGGTTTAATGCGGCGATATGGGAATGCACCAATTTGGCTGGGAAACAAATGTTGTCAGACATCACGGAACCCAAAGCTCCTTCATAGCGTTGGAAGGTTGATTCAGGAGAGAGCACCACTTTGAAGCCAACGTCTGTGAGCAATCTGTGCCAAAAAGGATAGTTCTCATACATGTTGAGCGCTCGGGGTATGCCTATCACTTTGGTTCCTGTTTCCAGGCATTCCCGTTGGAATAGCAACTGATATTTATAGACGTACAGGTTTTCGCCCTTTACCGCTCCTTCCCCTTGGTTGTTGAACACTCTCTCGCATTTGTTGCCAGAATAGAATTTCGCGCCTCCAGGGAAAGTGTATCTCGATACCATGCAACTGTTTTCACAGCCATGACATTGCAATTGCCTTGTCTCATATTCGCTCATGGATAGCAACTCTTCGATATTCCTTGCGGTGTTACCCTGGTCAATTTTGCCTTTCATCTCTTCCCGCATGAGAAGAGCGCAACCATAAGCGCCCATCATTTCAGGCATGTTGCTACGGGCCACGTTTACGCCCGTTAGTTGTTCGAAGGCACGTACCACGGAGTCATTGCGCATAGTACCGCCTTGTACCACGATATTGCCTCCCAGACTTTCTGTGTCTTGGAGTTTCAAGACCTTGTAAAGACAGTTTTTTACCACTGAGTAAGAGATGCCTGCCGAGATGTCTGCCACATCCGCACCTTCGCGTATAACTTGTTTCACCTTGGAGTTCATGAACACGGTACAGCGTGTTCCTAGGTCACAAGGTGCTTTCGCCTGGCAAGCCAGGGCGGCGAAATCTTCCACTTTGTACCCTAGATTATTGGCGAAAGTCTGTATAAAGGTACCGCATCCAGAGGAGCAAGCTTCGTTAAGTTCCATGTGTACCACGGCGCCATTCTCCACGAATATGGCTTTCATGTCTTGTCCGCCAATATCCAAGATGAAGGATACCTCGGGCATGAGAGCTGCCGCGGCTTGGTAGTGGGCCATTGTCTCTATGATGCCTTTCTCCATGCGGAAGGCAGTCTTGATGAGTTCTTCGCCGTATCCCGTGGCGCAACTTCCCAATATTTCCAAAATGGCTTTGGCGTGGTCTGCTTCTTCTTTCAGTGCGGTGAGCGCACCAATCACGGCTCCTATTGGATTACCCAAGTTGAGCCGGTAGTTGGTGAAAACGATATCTCCCGTTTCCGCGTCAATGGCTACCAGTTTTGTGGTTGTGGAGCCAGAGTCTACGCCTATGATAACGGGTCTTTTGCCTGGCCGCAAGGCTTTTATGGGTATTTGGTAGTCCTGCTTGTCTTTCAGCCAATCTTGATATTCCTTTTCATTGTTGAAGAGGGGAGGCAGTTCACTTTTCCAGTTCGTCTTCAAGGGGGTGTTGAGCTTTTGTCGCAGGGCGGTAATCGTGGTAGTTCCCTTGGTGTCTTTCGCCTTGATGGCGCAACCCAACGCTGGTATTAAATTGCTTTGCTCCGAGACGATAAAGTCGTCTTCTTTCATTCCCAGATAGTCAGCGAAAGCTTTTCTCAGTGCAGGCTGGAAAGTCAATGGGCCGCCACAAAGCAAGATAGGCGGTTGGAAATCCATTCCTCTGCTCAGCGTAACCACCGTCTGCACTGCTATGGAATGGAAAATACTTGCCGCGATATTCTCTTTGGGCAAGTTGCGAGCCATCAGGTTTTGTATATCAGTCTTGGCGAACACGCCACAGCGCGCTGCCATGGGATAAGTTTGCGTAGCGTTCATGGCCAATTCGCTCATGCCCTGGTTGTCTATACCCATCAACACAGACATTTGGTCAATGAAGGCTCCTGTACCGCCTGCGCAATTGCCATTCATGCGCAATTCCATGTGCTTGCCATTGAAAAACACCACTTTGGCATCTTCGCCTCCGATGTCTATCAATGCCTTTGCTTGTGGATAACGATTCCTGGAGAGGACAGCGGCAGCTACCACCTCTTGGGCGAACTCAACGCCCAGTTGCTCTGCGGTGGCCATGCCGACACTACCAGTCACGCACATGCAGACGGGCACATCTCCTATTTGCTCGGACAGCTCGTGCAAGTATCTGTTTATTAATTGGCTTACTTGTGCGTGGTGGCGCTCATAGCGGGAGAATATCAGTTTGTCATGAGCGTCAATGACGGCAATTTTGGCTGTCGTTGACCCTACGTCAAGGCCTATCCTAAAAAGTGCTGCTCTCATGAATACCTTTCCTTATTCCTGCGCGAAAGTACTAAAAAAGTTCTATTGGTGAAATAATTTCCGCCAAATTGTGTCGATTCACCCCAAATTGGTCATGAGATTTTGGGGAGATGGTTCACTGCAGCCTTGCTTATTGCTTCCCGACTTGTAGAGGGCGTAGCGGGCTGTGTTGAGGCAAATCGGGAAGTAACATGCCAGCGAAAGTGGACAAGACGGCAAAGAGCTTCCTCTTCAGGAAAGAAGATGAACCTTGGAGCATCATGATGGTTGGAATTAATGAATTATTTTAATTCCATTGTCATCATATACCTCACCGCTCGTTGTTATGCCGCTGGTTGAGACTACCGTCATGGACATCCAAATACTTAGCAAAATCTTTTTTATGTTCATGTCAATCGAGAAGTTTGCCTTCATCGTATTTAACGTGAGTTCGATGAATTTAGAATAAGGCAAGCTGTGTATCCAATGTGCGTTGTACATGGATGCAAGGCTTTTTAGGGAACACGCAATAAGCGGCAATTG
>ERZ827478.106-NODE-106-length-92876-cov-22.553097_pt1 | contig 92876 bp, 84 predicted proteins | sample MGYA00519705_ERZ827478 | MGnify/ENA primary metagenome ERZ827478 (study PRJEB31778, sample SAMEA3449318) | human gut metagenome | biome: human gut; feature: human-associated habitat; material: faeces | place: United Kingdom | collected 2010/2012 ...
TTTCTTTGGGGCTCCACCCCGTTTCTTTGCGCAAGAGCAAAGAAATGGGGTGGAATTGGCAGTTGGGGCCACAATCCACCTCCCAAGAAAACGGCGCACACGTAACCGCGCAAATGAGGTGCCGCCTTGTCTTTGCTTTGTACATGTGCGCCGATACGTTGGGAGGGGGGCGCCTCTTCCCCCTCCCCACGGAAATCTTCAAAGATTTCCGTGGGTTTTCCGCGTTTATCGTGTATTATAGGGTGAGAGGGGGTGCGGCATGGGCGAGCGCGAGATGATAGACCTCATAAGGGCCCGGGACGAGCGCGGGGCGGAGGAGCTGCTGCGCCGCTTCGGCGCGCTCATACGCTATGTCATAGCGCCCATCCTGCCCGACGAGCGCGACCGCGAGGACTGCCTGGCCGAGGTGCTCATGCGCATCTGGGACGGCATCGGCGGCTACGACCCGGAGCGCGGCTCCTGGCGGGCCTACATAACCGCCGCGGCGCGCAATGCGGCGCTCAACCGCGCCCGGGCCGAGCGCGTGCACACAGCGGGCCTGACGGACGGCGTCTCCGACCAGCCGGGGCCGGAGGAGGCCGTCATCGCGGCCGAGGAGATAGACGAGCTGCGCCGCGCCATAGACGCCCTTCCGCCCGGCGACCGGGCGCTCATATACCGCAAGTACTACTACCGCCAGTCCACGGCGCAGATGGCCTCGGAGCTCGGCCTGACGGCGCGGGCCGTGGAGGGGCGGCTCTACCGCATCAAAAAGCGCCTCGGCGCCGCGCTGGGAGGTGAGCGGAATGGATGACAGGCGGCTGGACGAACTGCTCGGCGAGGCCGTCGGCTCCGCCCCGCCCGAGGACGTGGTGCGCGCCGTCAGCCCCTGGCGGCACGCCATGGACCAGGTGCTCTGGGGCTTTGCACTCACGAGCATAAGCCTGGATTTTCTACTTTTGAACTACATCCTGCCCAGCATAGGCGCCGCGCTGATGCTGCTCGGCTTCCACACGCTGAGGGCGAACCGGCACTTCCGCCTCGCCTATTACGCCTCGATGCTCCGCTGCGCGCTGCAGCTCGCCGCGCTCTTCCTCGGCGGCACGGTGATACGCTCGGAGGCCGCGGACCTCGTGCTCACCGTGCTCTCCGCCGTGTTCGTGCTCGGCGTGACGCTGGAGCTCTATATGGGCATCATGGACGCGCAGGCGGCCGCGGGGCTGGAGCTGCGCGCCCCGGCGGCGGGCTGGCTCATGGTCTGGTACATCCTGCTCTACGCGCTGGGGCTGCTCACCGCGGCAGGCAGCATCGTGGGGCTGCTCATGCTCGCGGCGTTCATCGTCATTCTCGTCTCGCTGGTGAAGCTCTCGAAGCAGCTCGACGAGGCGGGCTACGCCGTGGAGGCCGCGCCGGTGCGGCTCACGGACCGGCGGCTGGGCGCGCTGCTGGCGCTCGCCGCGGCGGCGGCCGTGGCCCTGGGGCTGGCGTTCTTCAGCCGTTACGACATGAACTGGCAGCCGCAGCCCGAGCGCGGCGGGGAGGCCGCCGGTGCCGCGGAGGAGCTGCTGGCGCTCGGCTTCCCCGAAAACGTGCTCGCGGACCTCGCGGACAGCGACGTCCTCCTCTGCGAGGGCGCGGCGCAGGTGCTCTCGGGCACGGACACGCTCAGCTTCCGGGACGGCTCCGAGCTGCTGACCACCGGCGTCGCCGTGCTGCTGCCTGAGTTCGACGGCTGGGAGGACTACTGGCTCATCTTCCACCACTTCGAGTGGCAGGAGGGCGCCCGGCTGCCCGGCACGGACAGCGCCGAGCTCTGGGCGACGAGCGGCTGGATGCTCGACCGCAAAAACCCCGCCCACGGCCGGCTGCTCTATTCCGAGGACGGCGTGACATACACCGCGCCGCCCGCCGAGCATGTGCAGTGCCTGGACTACCAGTACACCGGCGGCTTCGGCTTCTCCTTCCCGCGCGGCGCCGAGGAGGCGCGGGGCTATCTGTGCTATGGCCTCGTCGGCTCCTCGGACGACTATGTCCACCTCAACTCGTGGCTCAACTACCAGCACCAGACCAGCGCGCTCCTGTATCCGGCAAGCACCTCGCTGGAAACTCAGAGCGGCGTGTTCCTCGGCTCCGGCCTCATCGTGCCAAACTCCGGCAGCGACTTTCAGCTGGGGCAGAGCGCGCTCTCCCTGAGCTTCGGCGAGGGCGGCGCGGAGCTCGACAACTAAAAAACCGCCGGGCGTTTTCGCGTCCGGCGGCTTTTTTTCACTTGATTATCCTGTAATAGTCCGGCCTCCTGGGCGCGGGCTTCGGCTCCGGGCCGTCGGCGTAGCCGAGGATGCAGTTGCCGACGCCGACCCAGTCGCCCTCGACGCCCCACTTCTTCAGCAGGGCCTTGCCCTCCGGCATCTCAAAGACCTCCCGCGCGCGGTTTATCCAGCAGGAGCCGAGGCCGAGGGCGTGCGCCGCGTTGAGCAGGTTCCCCATGACCAGCGAGGCGTCCTGCACGCCGTTCGCGTTCCCCGCCTGGGCGAAGACGACGATGACCGTCGGCGCGCCGAAGAAGGGGTCGAAGTCCGCACGCCCCCAGACGGCGGCGTTCAGGCGGCTCATGAGCGCGATGTCCTCCGCGTTCTGCACGGCCACGATGAGCGGCGACTGCGTGCCGCGGGCCGTGGGCGCATAGGTCCCGGCCTCGAGCACGGCGCGGAGCTCCTCGTCCGTTATCTGCTCCGGCTTATACTTCCTGACGCTGCGGCGGGTCAGGAGATTCTTCATGGCTTCGTTCATACTTGCACCTCCGTGTTGAAGTTTTGTCTGGGCCCATTGTACACCTCCCGCGGCGCTTTGGCAACGCGGCGTTGACAGCCGGGCGCGGGGGTGATACGCTTATCCGGGTGATGCCTGTGAAAAAGCTGTGGGAGGAATACTCCGTGCCCGAGGGCTCGGAGGCGGACTTCGCCCTGCGCGTGGAGGGCGACGAGCTGGAGCCCTACATAGAGCGCGGGGGCACGGCGCTCATAAAGCGCGGCGCGGAGATACGCGACGGGGACGTCGGCCTCTTCTTCGCCGGCGGCGACATGGTGCTGCGGCAGTACTGCGAGGACTGGGCGGGGAACGTCTATCTCTTCGCCGTCAACCGCCGCCGGAGCGCGCTGGACATACGCCTGCCCGCCGCCGACGGCGCGCCCATATGCAGCTTCGGCCGCGTCCTGCTGGACGTGGACGTGCCGCTGCCTGAGATCTGAGGAGGGGTAATATGTTCAGAGAACTGCGCCGGGGCCGTCAGGCCCTGCCCGAGGCGGAGAGCCTCGCCATACTCGAGCGCGGGAGCCACGGCGTGCTGGCCGTGCTCGGCGACGGGGGCTATCCCTACGCCGTGCCGCTCAATTACGTCTATGAGGGCGGCGCGATATATTTCCACTGCGCCCGCGCCGGGCACAAGTACGACGCCGTCAGGGCCTGCCCGCGCGCGTCCTTCTGCGTCATAGACCGCAGCGACGTAGTGCCGGAGGACTACTCGACCAACTTCCGCAGCGTCATCGCCTTCGGCGAGGTGCGCGAAGTCACGGACGAGGCGGCCAAGCGCCGCGCCATAGAGCGCCTGGCCCTCAAGTACGCCCCGGACGACAGCGAGGCGAACCGCGCCGCCGCCATAGACCGCGAGTGGGGCGCCCTCTGCGTGCTCGAGCTGCGCATAGAACACCTGAGCGGCAAGGAGTCCACGGCCCTCGCCAAGGAGCGCGCCAAGGCGTAACTCCCGGGCAAAACCTGCGGCCCTGCCCCTTGCAGGCGCCGGGCTGCTATAATATAATCGTTGTGACCACTTCACTGCTGAACAGTGAAAGGAGCTGACAAAAATGGCGGAAAACATCATCTACTGCTATTCCGGCGGCGGCAACTGCCTGGACATGGCGAAGAACATCGCCAGGGAGCTGGGCGACACGGACATCGTCATGATGCGCAGCGCCCCGGTCAAGACGGACGCCCGGGAGGCGAAGCGCGTGGGCTTCATCTTCCCCTGCTACGGCGGCGGCCTGCCCGGGAAGGTGGAGGAGTATGCCAAGACCATCCTCATCAGCCCGGACGCCTATACCTTCGGCATAGTGCAGTACGCCGGCTACATGGGCTGCGGCCTGTACAAGCTCGACCGGATACGCGAGCTGGACTACTGGGCCGGCATGTCCCACCAGTGCACCTGCATCTGGCTGATGCCCCACGGTCTCATGAACCCGCCGCTCTCCGTTGCCGCCGCGCAAAAGCGCAGCGAGGCGAAGGCCCGGGCCTTCGCCGCCGATATCAAGGCCATGAAGCACAGCGCAAAGCGCCCGCCCCGGCGCGCGGCCTGCATCCTTGAGAGCGCCGGCTTCTCCAAGGTCGTGGGAAAGAAGGCCGCGCAGTACACCGTAAACGACAAGTGCATCGGCTGCGGCACCTGCGTCTCGGTGTGTCCCCGGCACAACATACGCCTCGAGGGCGGCCGTCCCGTCTTCGGCGGCGACTGCATCGGCTGCCTGAGCTGCATCCAGTACTGCCCCGCCGAGGCGCTGAACGTCGGCAAGGTCACCGAAAAGCGCGAGCGCTACCACAACCCCAACGTCTCCGCCCAGGACCTCTGCGCGGAGCTCATCCACATCGACTGACGCCCCGCAGGCGCGAAAAGCCCCCCGCCGCAGAGACGGGGGCTTTTCATTTCGCCCGCCGGAGGGCATCGGGGTCCGTCGCCTGTCAGAATAAAGGAGGAAGCGTCATGGTGGAAAAACTGCCCATACCCGTCGCGGAGACGATAAGAAAGCGCCGCAGCGTCAGGACCTATGAGGAGCGCCCGCTCTCACCGGAGGACCGGGCGAAGCTCGTCGGATACATGGGCGCTGTCGGCAACCCCTTCGGCGTGGAGGTGAGGCTGCACATCGCGGACCGCAGCGTGGCCGCGGGCGGGGAGACGCTCGGCACCTACGGCATCATCAAGGGCGCGGGCACCTTCCTCGGCGTCTCCGTCCCGGATACGGAGCCGTCTCCCCTCGCCGCCGGATATCAGTTCGAGTGCCTCGTCCTCTGCGCCGCGGACATGGGCCTCGGCACGGCCTGGCTGGCGGCGACCTTCGACAGGCCGCGCTTCGCCTCCGCCATGGGCATCCGGGCCGACGAGCTCTTCCCCGCCGTCTCGCCCGTGGGCTATCCGGCCGCGAGGCCCCGGGCGGCCGAAGCTCTCATGCGCTCGGCCATGAAGTCCTCCGCGCGCCGGGACTGGCCGGAGCTCTTCTTCTCCGGGGACCTCCGGGCCCCGCTCACCCGCAGCGCCGCCGGGGACTACGCCCTGCCGCTGGAGATGCTGCGCCTGGCCCCGTCCGCGCGCAACGGCCAGCCCTGGCGCGTGAGGCTGGCCGGGGGCGCCTTCCACTTCTACACCGCGTACAAGCCCGGCGCGGCGAAGGGCGAGGCCGTCATCAAGCACGTGGACCTCGGCATAGGCCTCTCGCACTTCCACCAGACCGCCCTGGAGCTGGGCCTCCCCGGCCGCTTCGCCGAGCTGCCGCAAAATGACATCGCGCTCCCGGAGGAGCTGCACTACGCGGTCTCCTGGCTGCCCGCGTGACTCCCTGCCATGCGCCGCGCGAATGGCAGGGCATAAGGCAGAGGTATTGGACAGCGCGCCCCGGCTGAGCCTATAATATGGTCATCACAGTGAAAGAGGGGCTAAATATGGACAGAGAAGAGCGGACCGAGCGCGTGGTGCAGCAGCTTTTCCACATCCCGGCCGCGGGGAACGAGGGCACTGACCCGGAGTTCATGCGCATACTCCAGGGCTACATCTTCGGCGACGTGTGCCGGACGGGCAGCCTGGACCTGAAGCTGCGCGAGTTGGTGACGATCACCGCGCTGGCGGCGCTGGGCGCCCTGCCGCAGCTCAAGGCGCATGTGGAGGCCGGGTTGAACGCGGGCTGCACGCCCGTGGAGATACGCGAGGCGGTGTATCAGTGTGCGCCCTTCATCGGCTTTCCGCTGACGCTCAACGCCATATCCGCCATGAACGAGGCCTTCACCGCGCGCGGCATCGACCTGCCCCTGCCGGAGCAGGGCACTCTCGCCTCCTCCGGCGAGCGCTATGAGCGCGGCCTGGAGCTGCAAGCCCCCATATACGGCACGGAGATAAAGGAGCGCTACGGCTATCTGCCCGGCGGCTTTGCCGAGGCCGTCCCGCGCTTTCTGACCGAGCTGTGCTTCGGGGACTTCTCCACCCGCACCGGCCTGGACGGCAAGACGCGCGAGCTGCTCACCGTGGTGCTCCTGGCCGCGATGGGCGGGGCCGAGGTGCAGGTCAAGAGCCACGTCTTCGGCGCGCTCAAGGTCGGGAACACCCCGGAGGAGGTCGTCTGCGCCCTGGTCCATGCGAGCGGATACATGGGCATACCCCGCCTCTTCAACGCCCTGAACGCCTGCCGGGAACTGCTCGCGCAGAAATGAGCATGCAATACTTTGAGCCGGAGCGGCGCAGCACATGCTGCGCCGCTCCGGCTCTCTGCCTCTTCGGGCCCGGCCCAGGCTGCCTTCGGAGCTGCTTGCGAGCGGAATAATACTTGATTGAAAAAGGTGTGCAGATGTTATATTAAGTAATAATTATTCGCTTTTCCAACACTCCGTCGGCATTGGGAGGATGAGATATGAGCAGCGACCTCTTCAGGAAAAAAAGCATTGAGAGAGTCTCCTCGCCGGAGCAGCTCAACGACTATGTCAAGGTCTCGTCGCCCGGGGTCTGGGCGGTGCTGGCGGCGGCGCTGATCCTGCTCGCCGGAGCCTTTGTCTGGGGCATACTGGGAAGGCTGGAGACCACCGTCCCCGCTGTGGTCATAAGCCGGGACGGCGCGGCCGTCTGCTGCTATGACACGGCCTACGGCGCCGAGGTCGGGGCCGGCATGCCGGTCCGCGTCGGCGGGGAGGAGCTGAGCCTCGTGAGCGTGTCCTCCGAGGCGGTGCAGCTCGGCGCCGACGCCCCGGAGGCGGGCTTTGACGCCGGGCAGTATGTCTACGTCTCGGAGCTGAGCGGCTCCGTGGGCGACGGGGTGTACGAGGCCGAGATCGTCGTGGACAGCATAGCCCCGCTGTCCTTCCTGTGGAACTGAGGCGGCGCATGGGACAGACTGCAAGAAAAGTTAAGCGGCCCGTGCAGGCGGGCTGCGTCAGGGTCCCCGTCATCATGCAGATGGAGGCGCTGGAGTGCGGCGCCGCCTGCCTCGCCATGGTGCTGGCATATTACGGCAAGTGGGTGCCCCTGGAGCAGGTGCGCGCTGACTGCGGCGTCTCCCGGGACGGCTCGAACGCCCGGAACATGGTCAGGGCCGCCCGGAGCTACGGCCTTATCGCCAAGGGCTGCCGCTTCGAGCCCGACACGCTGCGCCGCCAGGGCAGCTTCCCCTGCATAATACACTGGAACTTCAACCACTTCGTGGTGCTCGACGGCTTCAAGGGCGACAAGGCCCTGCTCAACGACCCGGCGAAGGGCAGCTATGCCGTGTCTATGGAGACCTTCGACCAGTCCTTCACGGGCATATGCCTGCTGTTCGAGCCGGGCGCGGACTTCCAACCGGGCGGCAAGCCGAAGTCGGTGTTCGCCTTTGCCAGAAAGCGCCTGGACGGCGCGGGCGCGGCCGTGGCGTTCATGCTGCTGACCACCTTCATCACCTCGCTCATCGGGATAATATACAGCGTGTTCTCGCACATCTTCCTCGACCGGCTGCTGACCGGGGAGAACGTCGGCTGGCTGGGCGGCTTCACCCTGGCGCTGGTGCTCTTCGGCGCGGTGAGGCTGGTGGTCGAGTGGATAAGGGCCGTATACTCCCTGAGGATAAACGGCAAGCTGGCCATAGTGGGCAGCACCTCCTTCATGTGGAAGGTGCTGCATCTGCCCATGGCCTTTTTCTCCCAGCGCATGGCGGGCGACATCCAGCAGAGGCAGAACGCCAACGCCGCCATTGCCGGCAGCATGGTCAAGGTCCTCGCCCCACTCGCCATAGACGCGGCGCTGATGCTGTTCTATCTCGTCGTGATGTTCCGTTACAGCGTGCTGCTCACGCTCATGGGCGTGGCGTCCATCGTCATCAATCTCAGCCTCTCGCGGCTGATAGCCAAAAAGCGCGTCAACATCACCAGGGTGCAGCAGCGCGACGAGGGCAAGCTCGCGGGCGCCACCGTGGCGGGCATAGAGATGATAGAGACCATCAAGTCCAGCGGCGCGGAAAACGGCTTTTTCGAGCGGTGGGCCGGCTATCAGGCCAGCGTGAACACGCAGAAGGTGCGCTATGAAAAGCTCAGCCAGTACCTCGGCGCGCTGCCCTCGCTGGTCTCGTCCGTCACCAACAGCGCGGTCATGATGGCCGGCGTCTGGCTGACCATCAACGGGGAGTTCACGGCGGGCATGATCCTGGCATTTCAGGGCTTCCTGACCGAGTTCGGCGAGCCCGCGATGACGCTGGTCTCGGCGGGCCAGACCATACAGGAGATGCGCACGGACATGGAGCGCGTCGAGGACGTCATGCAGTACCCCGAGGACGCGGTGTACGGGCCCGAGACGCAGCTGCGCGACGACGTGGAGTACGACAAGCTCTCCGGCAGCGTGGTGATGCGCGGCGTGACCTTCGGCTACTCCAGGCTCGCGGAGCCGCTCATCGAGGACTTCGACCTGACGCTCAAACCGGGCAGCCGCGTGGCCCTTGTCGGCGCCTCCGGCTGCGGCAAGAGCACGATAGCCAAGCTCATCGCGGGCCTCTACCAGCCCTGGAGCGGCGAGATACTCTTCGACGGCAAGCCGATAAACGAGATAGACCGCAGCGTCTTTACAGGTTCCCTGGCCGTTGTGGATCAAGATATCATTCTCTTTGAAGACACCATCGCCAACAACATAAAGATGTGGGACAGCTCCATAGAGGACTTCGAGATGATCCTGGCCGCGCGGGACGCGAGCCTGCACGAGGACATCATGCAGCGCGAGGGCTGCTACAACTGCAAGCTCGCGGAGGGCGGCAAGGACCTCTCCGGCGGCCAGAGGCAGCGCCTGGAGATAGCACGCGTGCTGGCGCAGGACCCGACCATCATCATCCTGGACGAGGCCACCAGCGCGCTCGACGCGAGGACGGAGTACGAGGTCGTGCGCTCCATCAACGAGAGGGGCATCACCTGCATCGTCGTGGCGCACATGCTCTCCACCATCCGGGACTGCGACGAGATAATCGTCCTCGACCACGGCAAGGTCACGGAGCGCGGCACGCACGAGGAGCTCTACGCGCTGGGCGGGGCCTACACCAGGCTTATTTCCAACGAATAGGGGTGATGAGATGGGCTGGTTTGACGAGCAGATAAGGCAGCGCAAGCTCAGCGACGACGAGGTCTTTGCCGACAGCTTTGCCGACATCGCCGGCGCGGCCGCGGGCCGCAGGTTTTCCGACGCGCTCCGCGGCGACCGCCGCGCGGCGAGCGACGCCATAGGCGACGTCCTGAGGTTTTACCACATAAAGCTCCGCGAGGCGCCCGGGAACATCACGGACATAAACGAACAGCTCGAATATCTCATGCGCCCCTACGGCGTCATGCGCCGCACGGTGCGCCTGGAAAAGGGCTGGTACAAGGACGCCATAGGCGCCATGCTCGGCGTGAGGCGGGACGACGGCGCGATAGTCGCGCTCATCCCCACCGGGCTTTCGGGCTACCGCTTCTTCGACCGCCGGAGCGGCAGATATGAAAAGGTCGGCCCCAAAAACGGGGCGCTGTTTGAAGAGGACGCCATCTGCTTTTACAAGCCCTTCCCCCTCGGGAAGATGGGCATCCCCGGCCTGCTGCGCTATATGGCCGAGTGCCTGCAGACGGCGGACCTGGTGCTGATAGGCCTCGCCACGCTGGCGGTGACGCTGCTGGGGCTGCTGGGGCCGAAGCTCAACGACCTGGTGTTCTCCGACATCGTGGCCTCCGGCAGCGAGCGGCTGGTCGTGGCGATGCTGGCCTTTCTCATCTGCGTGGCCATAAGCACGGCGCTGATGAACTCCGTCAAGGCGCTGCTCATGTCCAGGATAAGCACCAAGCTCGAGATCTCGGTGCAGGCCGCGGCCATCATGCGCGTGCTCTCGCTGCCCGCGAGCTTCTTCAAGGAATACAGCTCCGGCGAGCTCTACCAGAGGACGCAGTACATAAACGACATATGCAGCCTGCTGGTCTCGGCGGTGCTCTCCACGGGGCTGACCTCGGTGTTCTCCCTGGCGTATATCTCGCAGATATTCATCTACGCTCCGGCGCTGGTGGTCCCGGCGCTGCTGGTCATACTCGCCACGCTGCTGCTCTCGCTCGTGACCACACTGGTGCAGGCCCGGGTCACCCGGCGGCAGCTGGAGGCCGCGGTCAAGGAGAGCGGCGTGAGCTACGCGCTCATCTCCGGCGTGCAGAAGATCAAGCTCGCCGGCGCCGAAAAGCGCGCCTTCGCCCACTGGGGCAGGCTCTACGCAAAGTCGGCGGAGCTGAGCTACAACCCGCCGCTGTTTTTGAAGGTGAACTCCGTCATAAGCACGGCCATCAGCCTCGCGGGCACGATAGCCATGTACTACCTCGCGGTGAAAAACAGCGTCAGCATCGCGGACTACTACTCCTTCAACACGGCCTACGGCATGGTGACGGGCGCGTTCATGTCGCTCTCGGGCATCGCGCTCACCGCGGCGCAGATAAAGCCGGTGCTGGACATGATAAAGCCCATACTCGAGGCCGTGCCGGAGATAGCCGAGGGCAAGCAGGTCATAACGCGCGTGTCCGGCGCGGTGGAGCTCAACAATGTGTCCTTCCGATACGGCGAGAACCTGCCCTGGGTGCTCGACGACCTGAGCCTCAAGATAAGGCCGGGGCAGTACGTGGCCATCGTCGGCCGGACCGGCTGCGGCAAGTCCACGCTCATGCGGCTGCTGCTCGGCTTTGAGCGGCCGCAGAAGGGCGCGGTGTATTACGACGGGCGCGACCTCGAGACGATAGACCTCAAGTCGCTCCGGCGCAAAATAGGCGTGGTCATGCAAAACGGCAAGCTGTTCCAGGGCGACATCTACTCCAACATCGTCATCTCCGCGCCCTGGCTGAGCGTCGCCGACGCCTGGGAGGCCGCGGAGCTCGCGGGCATCGCGGACGACATCCGGCGCATGCCGATGGGCATGCACACGCTCATCTCCGAGGGCTCCGGCGGCATCTCCGGCGGGCAGAGGCAGCGGCTGATGATAGCGCGGGCCATAGCGCCCAGGCCGCGGATACTGATGCTCGACGAGGCCACCAGCGCGCTGGACAACCTGACGCAGAAGACGGTCTCGGACTCGCTCGACAGCCTCAAGTGCACGAGGATAGTCATAGCCCACCGGCTCTCCACGATACGTCAGTGCGACCGCATCATCGTGCTCGACCAGGGCCGTATAGTCGAGGACGGCACGTATGACGAGCTGCTCGCGGCGGGCGGGGCCTTTGCGGAGCTGGTGGCGAGGCAGAGGCTGGACGAGCCCGCGCAGTGAGCCCCTATACCGCGGCATGGCCGGAGGTGGTGACGAAATGGCCATACTGGAAAGACGACAACTGGATCCGCCGCCCGACGGCAGAGAGGTGCTGTTCCTGCTCAGCTGGGCTCAGCGGGCGGGCGAGGCGCTGCACGGCGAGCTCGGCGAGGGCGGACTGCTCACGCCGGTGGCCGCGCGGCGTTACCTCGTCGGGCTGCTGGGCCGGCTCCTGGAACTGTGCTCCGACGTGTTCGAGGCGGCGAAGAACGCATACATGGCCGAGGCCGAGCCGCTCCTCGCCCTGGACCCCAAGCTGGCGACGCTCGAGCAGCGCGCGGCCGCGTCCGGGCGGCTGCTCTCGGAGCTGGAGACCACCGGGGGCGAGTGCGTGTTCGCCCGCGCCCCGCTGCTGCGCGGGCTGCTCGAGCGCGAGACGGAGCGCTTTGTCCAGGCGGGCCGCGAGCTCTTTGCAAGGCTCGGCCGGGACCGCGGCGACATCAGCCGCAGCCTCCTCGGCACTGAGGACTTCGGCCTCGTCACGAGGATAAGCACCGGCGCCGGGGACTTGCACCTCCACGGCCGGTCCACCAGCGTGATAGAGACGCAGCGTGGCCGCTTCGTCTATAAGCCGCGCGACTGCGGCATAGACCGGGAGCTCCGCGAGCTGGTCGGGCGCGTCATGCCGGACTGCCTGGGCATACCCAAGTGCCTCGTGCGCGAGGGCTACGGCTGGTGCGAATACATAGAGTCCGGCGAGGTCTCCTCCGCCGCCGAGGTCGGGCGCTTTTACCGGCGCTTCGGCAGCGCCTGCGCGCTGATGCAGGCCCTGGGCGTCAGCGACCTGCACTCCTCGAACTGGATATGCAGCGGCGGCCTCCCGGTGCTCGTGGACGTGGAGACGGCGCTCTCCCCCGTGCCGAGGGTGTTCAGCGACAAACGCATGTTCCCTGAGCTTATGTCGGAGAGCGAGAGCTTCCTCCGCGACGCCAACCGCTCGCTCATACCGAGCAGCCTGCTGCCCTCGAGGCTCGCGGGCCGGGAGCTGAGCGTGCTGCTGGACGACTCGGGCTCGTCGGGCTGCGAACCCGTGCTCGGCGGGAAAAGGCGCTCGGTCCTGGGCTTCGAGGCCGAGTTCCTCTCCGGCTTTTCTGAGGGCTACGACAGGTGCCTGGCGCGGCGCGATGAGCTGCTGCGCAGTCTGGAGGGCTTCTCCGGCGTCACGGTCAGGAGGCTGCTGAGGGATACGAGCAGCTACGCAAAGCTGCTGTCCCGGCTGCACAGCCCCCGGGCGCTGAGCTCGGAGGAGAACCGCAGCGGCGCCGTGCGCCGTCTGGGCGACTTCTTCCGCGAGCACGGAGCGGAGCACATGCTGCCCATAGCCGGCTGGGAGGCGGAGTGCCTGCTGGAGGGGGACATCCCCTACTTCTGCTGCAAGGGCGGCTCACACGCGCTCCTGGGCGGTGACCGCGTGCTCGTGGAGGACTTCTTCAGCCTCAGCCCGGTGGAGAACGCCCGGGAGCGCATCGGCAGGCTGTCCGAGACGGAAAAGCGCTTTGAGCTGGGCCTGCTGAGCCAGAGCCTGAGCCGGGCGCTGATACCGGCCGAGCCCGGTCAGGAGGTGCGCACGGAGCTCGCGGACTTCGCGCCGCTGGAGCGCGAGGCCGCCCTGGCCGAGGCCGCGGAGCTCTTCGACCGGATAGACGGCCTGCTGCTGACCGGCCCGTCCGGGAAGCCCTCCTGGCTGACGGTCTCGGAGCGGAACATGAGCCTCGTCGCCGCGAGGCCGATCTTCATGCAGGGCACCTCCGGCATGGGCGCCTTCTTTGCGGCGCTGTGCGCCTCCGGCGGGGCGCGGGCGGCCCGGGCAGCGGAGCTGGCGGGCATCTGCCTGGAGCAGCTCGAGGCCGCGGCGGAGCAGCTCGAGAGCGCGGTCTGCATACCCGAGGCGGCCCTGCCCCTCGGCATCTCGGACGGCTTCGGCGGGACGCTCAGGGCGCTGGACATCATGGAGCGCTGCCTCGGCACCGGCAGGGCCGGCGCTCTCACGCAGCGGCTGCTCGCGCTGCTGGAGAAGGCGGAAATAGAGGACGCGCAGCGCCTGGACGTCTACTCCGGCGCGGCGGGACTGCTGCTGGCACTGTGCCCGGCGTATGAGCACACCGGCGCCGAGGCGGCGCTCGTGCACATGCGCAGGGCCGCGGAGCGCCTGCTCCGGGCGCAGACGCTGGAATACCGGGGCCTGCTGCTCTGGGACACCCTGGGCAAAAAGCGGCCGATAAGCGGCGCGGGGCACGGCATGGCCGGCATAGCCGCGGCGCTCTCCTGGGCCGGGAAGCTGCTGGGCGACGCGCGCTGCATGGAGGCCGCCGCGGCCGCGCTGGAGTTCGAGCACGGGATATACTCCGAGAGGCTCGGCACCTGGCCGGACCTGAGGGCTTCGCCCGTGGCGTCGTCCGCCATGCACGGGCTCTGCTCGGGCTCGCCGGGCATCGGGCTCGCGCTGCTGCGCTGCAGGGAGAGCGGCCTCGGCTCGCCCGGGCTCGAGGAGGACCTGGCCCGCGCCCGGCACAGCTGCCTGACCACCGGGCCGCTCAGACGCGACCACCTCTGCTGCGGCAACAGCTCGGCGGTCGAGTTCCTGCTGACCTTGCCCGGGTGCCGGGAGCAGGCCGGCAGGCTGCTGGCCTTCATGAAGGCTAGGAAGGACGGGAGCGGGGGCTACCGCTATATGCCGGAGAACTTCAGGAAAGTCCTCTGCCCCGACCTCTTCTTCGGCGCCGCCGGCATAGGCTTCGAGCTGCTCAGATACGCCCGGCCCGACCTCCTCACGCCGGTGCTCTTCTGACCTCCGGCCGCAGGGGCACACAACGAGACCGCTGTCATCCGCGCCGTCAGGCAGGAGATAATGGTATACAGACAGACAGACAAGAAGGAGCGATACTCATGACCATCGAAGCACTGTACAAAAGGATCATAGCGAGCGACGAGCTCAAGTCCGCCTTCGTCGAGGCCGTAAAGGCGCAGAAGCTCGGCGACTTCCTCAAGTCCCAGGGCTGCGACGCCGCCGGGGCCGAGATCATGGACTTCCTCAAGTCCCTGCAGAAGGCCGAGGGCGAACTCGCCGACGACGAGCTCAACTCCGTCGCCGGCGGCTGCAACTCAACAGAGGCGATATATTCTATGACCGTCGCATTCTGCATAGGATTTGCCATCATGAGCGCGGTCGATCCGGTATCAGAGAACAAGGACGATTGGGGCGACAAGCTGCTCTGCGACATATGAGGCCCGGGCAGAACCGCAGCAGACATGGTCTGCGCATAGCCGCAAACACAGGAGATCATCGCAAATGCGCTATATAATCAGCAACAATGTGGCCCTGCGCTCGTGGAAGCTGGTGCCCTGCGCCTGCTATGTGCGCGGGCACCAGTACGCGCAGCGGCTCAGCCGCGAGCAGTTCGAGCTGCTCAAGAGGTGCGACGGCGTCCAGGAGCTGGAGCAGACCGAGCCCCTACGGCTGCTCGAGCGCGCCGGAGTGGTGCGCGAGGCGCGCCCGGGCGAGACCTGGAGCGAGTGGTCCAGGCCGCGCAGCTTCGGCAACCGCTATTTTCCCTGCGTGAACTGGGCCATCACCGGAAAGTGCAACTTCAACTGCCGGCACTGCTTCATGGCGGCGGACAACGCCCCGATGCTGGGCGACTTCAGCTGGGAGGAGTGCGTCTCGTTCCTGGACGAGTGCGAGCGCTGCGGCATCCAGAGCGTGACGCTCACCGGCGGCGAGCCGATGCTGCACCCGAGGTTCCGGGACATCGTGCGCGAGATCGCCAGGCGCGGGATGTACCTCGTCGAGCTCAACACGAACGGCAGCTTCCTCACGGCGGACTTCCTCGACGAGCTGAGGGCCCTGGATATGGACACGGAGATCAAGCTCAGCTTCGACGGCATCGGCCACCACGACTGGCTCAGGGGCGTGCCGCACGCGGAGGAGAAGGCCCTGCGCGCGATAAAGCTGGCGAAGGAAAAGGGCTTTCGCGTCCGCAGCCAGACCAACGTGCACCGGGGCAATCTGGACGTGATGTACGACACCATCGCCATGCTGGACGGCCTGGGCGTGGAGGAGATACGCCTCATCCGCACGACGGAGACGCCCCGCTGGCGGGCCAACGGCGGCGACGCGACCCTGGGCATATTCGAGTACTACGACGAGATGACCAAGCTCATCGGCCGCTGCCTTGCGGGCGGCTTTCAGATCAGCGTGGACGTGTGGCAGTTCGTGCGTTACCGTCCGCGCTTCGGGGACTACGCCTTCCATCCCGTGCAGTCGGGCTGCGGCCGGTACAAGGACAGCATACCGGCCTGCAAGGGCGCGAGGGGCACGGTCGCGGTGTCGTACACCGGGGAGGTCTACCCCTGCAACCAGATGTCGGGCACGCTTGCGAACCGGGGCGTCAGCCTGGGCAACGTGAAGACCACGGCCCTGCACGAGCTGCTCGAGCGCGGGGAATATCTCGACACGGTGACCATGCCGGTGTCGGAGATATTCGAGGCGAACGAGATCTGCCGCGGCTGCCAGTACTGGAGGTGCTGCATGGGCGGCTGCCGCGCCATAGCGCTGGCGTTCACGGGCAGCTACCGGCACTTCGACCCGGCGAAATGCGCCTTCTTCAAGGGCGGCTACATGCAGAAGCTCGACGAGCTCTTCCAGTCCTCCCCCCGCCCCTACACCTGCCTCTCCGAGACCGGCCCCATGGCAAGACGCGGCGAGCCCGAAAAGCTCCCCCAGATCCGCCGCCTCCTCGGCCGCTACGCATAATAAAAGCAGAGGCAGCCCCACCCCTCTCGCCGCCGCCGGCACAAAGCTCTCAGAACAATGTGGAATAAAACAAAAAAGTCCTGAAATCTTGCGATTTCAGGACTTTTTATGGTCCGAGTGACTGGATTTGAACCAGCGGCCTCTTGAACCCCATAGTCTCTATTTAAAATTTTCCGAACATATGATTATACATAATAGACACAATCGCAAAATTTAATAGAAATTCAGAATATTTTGTGACAATGAGTATATTAAATTTCAAAGTGATTCTCGTATGCCCAGTCCAGGCTTGCAGACCGGGAGAGAGTGGAACGAATGAGAAAGCTAATATCCTGCGAATTCAACATTGATACAGCCCGTTTAGAGCTGCGCTATGGCAACGGTGAGGCCATCGGCATCTACACGCCGAGTGCTGATGGCACGCATTTGCGGGTGCACCCAAACCATGGAAATTTCCTGCCTTTTATGATATGATATTTTTATCATGATGCGTCAGGAGAATGTACATGGAAGAAAAAGCTGGAGGGTTTATCTCAAAAATAACATTTAACAACGGCGTCTCTCTCGATATTAGTAAAAACAGCATCATCGTCTTCGTCGGCCCGAACAACGTGGGCAAGAGCCAGGCGCTCAAAGATATCTACAGTCTGTCTGAAAAAAGCCAGAACAGTGTGGTCGTATCGGGCATAGAGATCACCAAAAGCAGTGCCTCGCTTTTTGAGCTTCTGGACAACATCTCGACCGGGCAAAAGGACGGTGGCTACACCTATTACGACGTGCTGGGAACACGTATGGTGCTCTACGATTCGCTAGCCAGCCGCTTTCTTTCCTCGCCGTATTATGAGTCGCTCCGCAGCCTGTTTATCACCGAGCTCAACACCTCCGCCAGGCTGAACATATGCGCTCCGCCGCGCAACATCACCCGGGATGCACCCAAGACACACCCAATACACTACGCCGCCTTTGAGTCTGAGCATCGCAAATGGCTCTCCAACAACTTTAAGAAGGCCTTCAACGTCGAAGTCACTCCGAACATCCTAAATGGCGCCAATATACCACTCTGCATCGGAGAACCCGTAAGACTCAGCGGCGCCTATTCCGACTCGCAGGAGCACCTTGAGGCCTATGCCGGTGTGCTCAGCGGCTACAGGCAGGTGCAAAATCAGGGCGACGGCATAAAAAGCTTCACCGGCATCCTGTTGTACCTGATGCTCGACTATTTCCGCACATACCTCATAGACGAGCCCGAGTCCTTCCTGCACCCGCCTCAGGCGAGAATAATGGGTCAGATAATCGGCGAAGCCCTATCCAACGACCAGCAGGCCTTCATCTCCACCCACAGTGAGGACATCATAAAGGGTTTGATTGAAGCTTGCCCGGAGCGCGTGACCATAGTCCGCATCACGCGCGAGGGTGACAGCAACTCCTTTTCCGCCCTGGACAACGAAAAGCTCGGCACCGTATGGAACGACCCGCTGCTCAAGTATTCAAACATCATGTCCAGTCTGTTCCACAAAACCGTGGTGCTCTGCGAGAGCGACTCCGACTGCCGGATGTACTCGCTGATCGAGGGCCATCTGAAGCAGGCCTCCGGCCGCTATTCCGAGACGCTTTTCATACATTGCGGAGGCAAGCAGCGCATGGCGCGCATAGCCTCAGCTCTGAGGGCGCTGGACATAGATGTGAGACTGATACCCGATATCGACATACTGAACGATGAGAACGTATTCCGAGGCATATTGCAGGCCTTTGGAATAGGCTGGGATGAGGTGAAGGACGACTACAGGGCCGTTGTCTCAAACCTGCACAGCCCGAAGGAAAAGGTCGAGCGCGCCCAGGCCAAGGCGCTCATAGGCGCTGTCCTCGACAGCTCCGGCGGGCAGTTTCTCAGCAAGGATGAGATTGCAGGGATAAATGATGCTGTGAGCACTGTCTCCAAGTGGAAAGCCCTCAAGCTCTCAGGTGAAGCGGCCATCCCGGCAGGCGACGCCGCCCGGGCCTACAGGCGCATCGACCAGCTGCTGCGCGCCCACGGCATCTACATAGTCCCCGTCGGTGAGCTGGAGCGCTTCATCCCCACAGTCGGCGGCCACGGCCCTGAGTGGACCAATCGCGTACTGGATGCTTATCCGGACCTTAACAGCGAAGTGTATGCAAATATCAAGCAGTTCATATCCGATATGAACCTCTGAGGATTAAGAAAATATTTCCTGGAGGCTTGAGACGCATACAGCCGGGCAATCACTTGTCCGGCATGATAAAAATGGAGCCTGGGTATAGGCTCCATTTTTATTTTTAACCCTTGCGGCCATTGTACAGCTCCAAGGCGGCGTCGAGGTTGTCGAGGATGAACTGCTGTGCGCTGCGGCTGTAGAGCGTCTGGGTATAGTCGCCTCGCTCCCCGCTTCGGCGCACTGTTGTCAGGCCGAATTCCGCGCCCTTTGCTGTCGGCTTTCTGAACCTCTTGCCCAGTGCGTCCACGTCGTAGCACAACAGCCCCAGCTCAAGCAGCCAGTCGGAAATGCAGCGGAAATTCAGCTTGGACATATTCTCCCTGTCTACAAGAGCGTTTATCCTCCTTATCAGCTCGCTGATGGAGATCGGCGTGTCGGAGAGTTCGACTTTCCGGCGCTCCTCATAGCTCAAACAAAACGGCTGCTTTTTGGGTTTCTTCTCAGGCTTGCCCATGCCTCCTTTTTCGATCACCTGTCTCAATATGTCGGCCACATAGAACAGGCAGCGAGAGATCCTGACGTTGTTGAGCAGGTCTCCCTCCGGTATCGGCGAACCCGTCAGCGGGTTCACGCCATTGGCCAGCTGTTCGACATAGGACTTGGCGTATTTTGTTTTCTCCAGCTCAGTCATTTTCCGCTCTCCCCCTTGTACGTTTACGTTTCTTACCCCACCGCCAGTTTATTTGTCTTCTTCAAAAACTTCGCCGGTATTGGCCGGTCAAGCTGCCATATGATGTTCATTGGCCGGCTTCCCTCATGCTTGACGTAGTTGGCCGACCCCAGGAAGGTGTAGGCTTCGGCTCCGCCGATGAGGCGGTCGGTCTTATATTCGCGCACGAACAGCAGCACGCGGCTGCCGCGCTCGCGGTGGTGGATATAGCGCCGGCCCGTCGGGGACTCTGCGGCCGTGGTGCTCTGGCTTTGCCAGTGGAAGAGGCTCTCGCTGATGGAGTAGTCGTTATACATCGTCGTGGGTGAATAGTCCTTGTCCGACTTGTTGAGCGTAACGAAGAACACATCGAGCTTCTTCTCCGGCAGCCATTTCACGCCCTCGCGCACCGTTGAGGGTTTTGCAAAGTCCAGCGCTGTCAGTATCTGGTCGCGCGTATAGGTGCAGTGCAGGTCCAGCGGGCAGTCAAAGCCCAGCTCCACCGGCTCGTCGATGAAGTCTATCTGTTCATACCGGTACCGCAGCAGCTCCAAAAGCTCGCCCAGCATCACCGGGCTGTCCGAGAGGGCATACAGCCTGTCCAGCACCTTATCCGACGCCCAATCTTCCGCCGTCTCACCCCAGACTGTGACGTAGAACATTTGCAGCATCCGCCGCTCCACGGGCGGCAGCGCGCCGAAGTCCGTGTCGTCCAGCTGCGGCAGCAGCTTCAGCAGGAAATCTATCCAGTGCCTTGAGTCAATGACCGACAGCTTGGCAAAAGCCTTTGTCATTGTCTCTTCCAGCGGTTCATTGAAGTCCTCCCTTGTGCCCGCTCTCGCGCAGATGCGGGAAAAGGATGCGAACTTGTACAGTGCCCTTGCGTCCAGGTGGTAATAGCCCAAAAAGTTCGCCAACGTGAGCTCCAGCCCGCTGTCCTCCGTGAACTCCGAAGCCCTCGCCACGAGGCCTGCGGTGCTGCCGTAGGATGCGCGGATGTTTTCAAGTATGTACCTCGCAGCCAGCTTTTCCAGCTGTATATAGCAGCCCTTGGGCGCCGAAATGAAGCCCTCGCGAATTTCCCTGGCCACGCTGCGCTCTGTATTTGACAGCAGGGCGGCGAACTTTTCTTCAAAGTTATATCTCTTGTTCGCCTGACCAATGAAGTCCAACACGGTCAGGCACTCTTTATCCTCTGCCAGGCGCAGGCCGCGTCCCAGCTGCTGCAAAAACACGGTCAGCGACTCCGTCGGCCGCAGGAACAGCACGGTATTTACCTCAGGTATATCCACGCCCTCGTTGTAGATATCCACAACGAAGATGAAGCGGATCTCCCCGCCTGTCAGCTTTCCCTTGGCGGTACGACGCTCCTCGTCGGAGGATTTGCCCGTCAGGAAGATGGATGGTATGCCGTGGCTGTTGAAGTACCGTCTCATGAATTCCGCGTGTTCGACTGATACGCAGAAGCCGAGCCCCTTCACCTCGTCCAAGTCGGTGACATATTTGAGCAGAGACTGCACAACCAGATCTGCACGCCGGTTGGCCGCGGCGCCGCTGAGCGTGTACACACGCGAGAGCTCGCCCTTGTCGTAACCTCCGGCGCTCCACTTCAGCCCATCGAGGTCAATGGTGTCCGTGACTCCAAAGTACTGGAATGGGCACAGCAGCTTGCGGTCAATGGCCTCCGGCAGGCGTATTTCGGCGGCTATGCGGTTGCCGAACCAGGGCAGGATGCTCTTTCCGTCCATGCGCTCCGGGGTTGCGGTCAGACCCAGCAGTATGCTCGGCTGGTAGTAGGTCAGCAGCTTTTGGTATGTCGGCGCCGCCGCGTGGTGGAACTCGTCCACGACGATGTAGTCGTAGTAATCCGCCTCCGTTTTTGAGGCGAAGTCCTGGGAATTGAAGGTCTGTATGGACATGAAAAGGTAGTCTATGCTCTCCGGCCGCTCCCGGCCCACGAACAGCTCCCCGAAGTTGGCGTCCTTGAGCACGGCGCGGAAGGTGTAGAGGCTCTGGCGCAGTATCTCCTCGCGGTGCGCCACGAACAGCAGGCGGCAGGGCTTGCCGGGGTTTTGACGTCTGAACCGCTTGTAGTCCAGCGCTGAGATGACCGTCTTGCCCGTTCCTGTCGCGGCAACGACAAGGTTGCGCATATGGCCGCGGACGGCTCGCTCGGCCTCCAGCTTGTCGAGTATCTCCTGCTGGTAGGAGTAGGGCGTAATGTCCAGTGTGTAGGCAGAGGCGCAGTTGGCATCAAAATATTTTTCCGCCTTCAGAGCCCGGGCAAGCCGCTCTCTCTGGTCCTCGGAGTAGTATTCAAACTCCCTGGAGTTCCAGTAGCTCTCGAAGGTGGCGGCGATCTTGCTGATGGTCTCCGGCATATCGCGGCGTGTGACCTTCACGTTCCACTCAAGGCCGCTGGAAATGGCGGCGTTTGAGAGGTTGGATGAGCCCACATAGGCGGTGGTGAAGCCGCTGTCGCGATAAAATACGTAAGTCTTGGCGTGGAGCCGGGTGCGCCTGGTGTCGTAGCTGACCTTTATGCGCGTGTTTGGCAGGGCTCGGAGCTCTTCGATCGCCTTCACGTCCGTGGCACCCATGTATGATGTGGTGATGATGCGCAGCTCGCCGCCGTTTTGAGTGAACTCACGCAGCTCGTCCATCAAAAGCCGCAGGCCGCTCCACTTTATGAATGAGACCAGCATGTCTATGCGGTCGGAGGAAGCTATCTCCTTTTTGAGCTCTGTGTACATCTGCGGCTCGTGCACGGCGCCGGTGAAGAGGCTGCTCCGGGCGATGGAGGTCTCCGGGCGCTCAAGGTCCGCTGCGGTCTTGCCGGACGCAAGCCGCGGATCGCGTTCCCGTAAAAGCGCAAGAAGCTGCTCTGCCCGCCGGTCAACACCCAGCGCGGCAAAGTCAGCTTCTTTTGTAGAGTTCTGTATCAGCTCGATGATTCGGTTTGCCAGCTCCACCTGTGAGGTGATGTCCCCGCCGTTGTCGAGCAGGTTGTCGAGGCCCTTCTGCACGACGTCCGCCAGATACTGAGCAAGCACCTGAGACGCCTCTGCTCTGTCGATGGGCGCAACAGCCTTGCAAGCCTCCGGCAGCTCCGCAAGCTCGCGCGTCAGGGCGTTATTGATGACCTGTTCGTAGATACCCGGAGGCAGCATGTTGGACCTCCTTTTGTCGTTTAAAGGAAGTATATCACACATTTTGCCATGTCACAAGCAGCTCTCATCGGTCTTGAAGCAATCCTCTTTTTATCGCCAGCCCTCTACGCATAATTTCAAAGCTGTGATCGCCAAGTGACAAATTGACATTTTCAGAAAAATGTTGCATTTATCCCAAATTATGCTATTGTATTGCTGTAAAGCAAGTGCGCTGATGCATCTTGCACAAACTCAGTATATCAATGGTTTTGGTTAATATTCTTAGCCGCAAAAAGCCGCCGGGAGGGCGGCGGATAATATGAAGAGAAGGGGAAAGTTGCATGATTGATTTCCAGAACGCGTCCTTTATAAAGATGAAAGCCGTACCGTACAAGAACTATTCGGACATGGTCGATCCGCTTCTTATCCATGACGAGAGCATAGTTGCAACGTTCCAGGCCATGCGCGATGGCATCGTGTTTACGGACAAGCGTATTATAGCGATCAACGTACAAGGCGTAACTGGTAAGAAAAAGGACTTTACTAGTCTGCCGTATTCTAAAATTCAAGCTTTTTCCGTAGAGACTGCCGGAGTGTTTGACCTTGACTGCGAGCTTGAGCTCTGGTTTAGCGGTCTTGGGAGAGTCAAGCTGGAATTTACAGGCGGCACAGATGTATCGGCTCTCTGCAGAATGATATCGACCTTGACGCTTTAAAAGGGAGGGATAATCGTGCATTGTCCAAAATGCGGTGCAGACTGGTTTGAACAAGCGGCGCTCAAGGCGCAAGAATATATTGACTATATGTCATTCTCAAGGCAGGGCCTGATAGATCAGTTCATGTTTGAAGGTTTTACACAGGAACAGGCTGAATATGGCGTAACTGAAGTTGGCTACTAATATTAACTAGTGTGCAAATATAAAGATTAATAGCCTCAGCAAAGCCGCTGCAGAGCATACGCGCCGCGGACGTCGTGGCCTTCCTGCGCGATCTGACGAAGGACGGCACACACCAGTCACAGGCGTCCAAGCGCCCGGAATGATTTTCCAGATCATGCGAAAGGCCCAGGCAAACGACCTCATCCTCAAGGGCCCGGTCAAGCTTGCGGACAAGACGCGGCACGCCCCGCGGAAAAGCAGAAAGGACTCCTTACACCAGAAGGATTCTAAAAAGCAATTCAATTCCACTGAAGAGGTTGCAGCCACGACTGTCCCTACCGCATTTCCGATGCAATACAGTAGTTGCAATAGAGTTATAGCAGCACGAATCATTGCGCGCATTCTACTTGCTTACGCAACAAAAAAGTCCTGAAATCTTGCGATTTCAGGACTTTTTATGGTCCGAGTGACTGGATTTGAACCAGCGGCCTCTTGAACCCCATTCAAGCGCGCTACCATCTGCGCCACACCCGGGAATTGGCTTCTCAGCCTTGTTATAATACCACGGCGCGGCGGGGATTGCAAGAACTTTTTTCCCGCCGCGCCGACTTTTTTCCTCAGGTCAGCTCTATGCCGTATATCGAGCCGTTGCGGTGGCCCACGACCAGCCAGTTGCCGTACACCGCCGGGGACGCCTCGAAGAGGCCGCCCAGGTTGCGCGAGTCGAGTATCTCCCCCGTGCGCGCGTCCAGCAGGTACAGATAGTACCCCGTCGTGCAGTACAGGATGTACCCGTCGCCGTTCTGGTCGTACACCAGCGTCGGCGTCGACCAGCTGTACACCTGGGTCTCCATCACCCAGACCTCCTCGCCGGTCTCCTTGTCCAGCGCCACCAGCTTGCCGCCGCTCGCGCTCGGCGTCCTCGCTATCGGGACGTAGACGAGGTCCGAGACGTTGTGCTTGCCCACCGCGATGCTGCCCTGCGTGCCGCCGGAGAGCTCCTCCACCGAGTAGCAGGAATAGCTCACCTGCCACACGATCTCGCCCGTCTCGGCGTCTATCTTCCAGACCGGCACGTCGGCCGTCATCCAGCTCCGCCAGCCGAGGTGGTAGGACGTGCTCGCGTAGATGTACGGGTGGCCGTCCTCTATCTCCAGCACGGGCGTGCAGTTGGTGTCGTCCAGGGTGTCCTGCACCCAGTCCACGGTCAGGGTGTTGAGGTCGAGGCAGATGAGGTTGCCGCCGTTGTCCGGCACTATCATGTGGCTCTGCCAGATCACCGGCGAGGCCTCGAAGCCCAGCCAGAACTGCCCCGTCGAGGCGAAGCGGTTCGACATATAGCGCCACTTGGCCGCGCGGGTGGGGTTGACCGAGATGGTGCCCGCCTCCTCGTCGTACTCCGTGCCTAGGGTGATTATATAGATGACGCCGTTCTCGCCGCAGTAGATGAGCTTATCCGTGTCCGCATCTATGAGCGGGGCCGAGTCGTACATCGACCAGGCGCGGTGCGCAAAGCCGTCGTTCGCGCCGAACTCGTAGAGCACGGAGAAGTCGATGAGGCTCACGAGGAACACGTGGGAGGTGCCCTTGTAGCTGTCGTAGCCGCTGCCGACGCAGAGCAGCGGATAGCCGCGCGGGTCCAGCGTGCCGGTGCCCTTGAAGGTGTAGCCCAGGTTCAGCGCGTCGCGCGTGGCCTTGCCGGTCTGGAGCTCGTAGAAGTATATGTAGCCGTCCATGGAGGGGTAGACGACCTCCACGAGCGTCTCCGCCTCCTTGGCCCAGTCGTACATGTTCATGATCTGGCGGGTCTCCTTGGGCCACTCGGCGATGAGGGGCTGGCCCGTCCAGCCGTTGCCGGACCAGAAGGTGCCGTTCGGCGCCGTCAGGGAGCCAGTGCCCGCCGTCCAGCTGCCGCCGAACTTCTTCTGCGTGATGTTGGCCGTGCCGTAGGCGGCGCTGTCGCGGAAGTTGTTGCCGCGGAAGGTTATGACGCCGGGCAGGGAGCTGTACTCCTCGGGGTAGCCGAAGTATATGCCCGTGTCGTCCTCATACTCGCCCTCGAACATCTCGCCGTCCACCATGATATCCGTGGACTGGAGGAAGTTCGCCTCGGCCGTGGAGTCCACGCTGTGGGGCTCAAAGGGCTCCGGGGTCGGGCTCGGAGTGGGCTCCGGCGTGGTGTCCGGCGCCGGGCTGTCGGACGCGGGTGCGTCCGTGTTCACCACCGTGCCGCTGTCCGCGGGGGGCGGCGTCGGCTCCACGTGCTGCGTGTCCGCGCGGTTGAGCGCCACGTTGCGCCCGACTATGATGCACAGCGCCACCACGAGCAGGACCATCAGCACGGTCTGCAATACCTTCTGCACATGGTCCGGATTGTACCTCCGCCTGCCGCGGGTTTGTCTCGTTCCCATTTTCCCACCACCAGTGATTTTTGTATATCAGTATTGCTGCCTGTCCCGGATTATTACTCCGTGAAGTGGACGTGGTTGTTGATGTGGTCCTGGCAGAAGCAGTGATAGCCCACGCAGCGGGAGCAGTAGCGGAACTCGAGGTCCGGGTAATCCGCGTCCGTGCGGCCGCAGACGGCACACTTGTGCGTGTAGTTCTTGTTCTTGGTCTCGTACTTTATCTTGCGCACCTCGCGCTTGAAGTCCACCGTGTTGCGGCGCTGCGTCCTCTTGCGGGGCAGCACGGAGTAGAAGAGGTCCGCGCCGCAGAAGAGGAAGTAGTTGAGTATGGCCACGAGGGGCAGGAAGCTCATCATGCCGAGGCGGCCGAGGTTCGCGACGATGTCATAGACGAAGTACAGCGCGTCTATGACGGCCAGCCACTTCATCTTGATGGGGATGATGAAGAAGAGCAGCACCACGTTGTCCGGGAACAGCGTGGCAAAGGCGAAGAACATGGAGAGGTTGATGTAGTTGGAGGTCATGAAGTACGACCTGCCGGTGACGAAATAGGTGACGAAGCCGTAGATTATCGTCATGAGCATGCCGGTGAGGTAGTAGATCGTGAACCTGCCGGGGCCCCACTCGCGCTCGAGCGTGCTGCCGACGAAATAGTAGAAGTACAAGAACAAAAAGAGCCACAGCCCGCTCGACTGCGGGATGAAAACAAAGGTGATTATCCTCCACACCTGGCCGTGGAGCACCGCCGCCGCGTCGAAGGCGAAGTAGCTCTCTATCATGCCCGTGGTGTCCATGGCGCCGAGCAGCCAGACCGCGAGGGTGCCGAAGACGATATACAGCATGAGGTTGTTCACGCCGAACCTGGGGTGCTTGTAGCAGAACAGGTCCACCCTTTTCATGAAACCGCGCATATGTTATACCTCCGTGGGGAAATTATCTGGTGACATTCCAGTACATCTTATCACACTTCGCCCCACAAATAAAGGGCGAAAAATGTCGTATCCCGGCAGACGGGGGCGCGGCGCAAAATGTTCCGCAAAGAGCCGCGGATGTGGTATAATGCCAGCCGAGAGGAGGCGTGTATTTTGCCTTTTACCGAAGATACCCTTGAATTCCTGGTCCGGAACAAGCTGATGGACTCGCGCGAGTGGTTCCACGAGCACCACGCCGAGTATGAGCGCCTGGTGGTGGAGCCGCTTGCCGAGCTGGTGAGCGCTCTGACGCCGGCGCTGGCGGAGATAGACCCGAACATCGTCTGCGTGCCCAAGGTGGGCAAGAGCATCTCGCGCATCTGGCGGGACACGCGGCGCGGGCCGGGGCTGCCCATATACAGGGACGTCATGTGGCTGACCTTTCTGCGGGCCAAGCAGCAGGGACTGCCGGGCTTCTGGTTCGAGTTCTCGCCCCGGGCGCTGCGCTGGGGCTGCGGCTGGTACCAGACCGAGCCCGCGACCATGGCCGCCTTCCGCGAGCTCATACTCCGCGGCGACCCGGCCTGGCGCGCTGCGCTGAGGGCGTACAGGAAGCAGGAGCGCTTCGTGCTCGAGCCGGAGCGCTACAAGCGCAGCCGCTTCCCGGACGAGGCGCCGGAAAAGCGCGAGTGGCTGGACCTCAAGAGCATCTGCCTCACGCACAACGAGCCGGACCTCGAGCTGCTCTTCTCCGACGGCCTCGCAGAGCGCGTGGCGGAGGACTTCAGGAGCATCGCCCCGGCGTATGAGCTCTTCTTGAAGGCCGTGGCCGAGGCCAACGCTCCCCGGGTGCGGTAGGCGCCGGCGCGGCTCATGGCCGTCTGGAGCTGAACGCCGCGCGCAAAAAAGGCCCCCTGCAAAAGCAGGGGGCTCTCCTTATGTACGGGGTCTCAGATGAGGTTCTTCTCGTGCAGCTCGGCGATCTTGGCGTCGCCGTAGCCGAGGATGGTCTTGAGGATGTCGTCGGTATCCTGGCCCATGCTCGGGGCGCCGCGCCAGACCTGGCCCGGGGTGACGCTCATCTTCGGGGCGATGCCGAAGGCCTCGATCTCGCTGTCGGTGGTCTGGTCGACGTACTTGACCCAGTCGCCGCGGGAGCGGAAGTGCGCGTTCTCGTAGGCGCTCTTGGCGGTGTTGACGGTGGCGCACGGGACACGGGCGGCCTCCATGATGCTCTCTATCTCCTGAGCGTCGTGGTTGGCGCACCACTCGATGACCTTGGCGTTGAGCTCCTGGCCCTTTTCAGAGGCGACGGCCGCGGGGCCGGAGGAGCAGTCCTTGTAGTTGAAGTACTCGATGTCGAGGCCCATGGCCGGGATGCAGCGCTTGTACACGCCGGGGCCGAAGGCGCCGAGGGCCACCAGGAAGCCGTCCTTGCTCTTGAAGAGGTTGTACGGCTGGAAGGCGGGGTTGAAGTTGCCGGTGCGCTCGCCGACTATGCCGGCCATCGTGTAGGCGGTGTAGGTGCCGCACATGTACTGAGCCATGGCCTCGAACTGGGCGACGTCGATGACCTGGCCCTTGCCGGTCTTCTGGGCGTAGATGTAGCCGGAGAGGGCGGCGAACACGGTGGCGAAGGCGGAGACGTAGTCGTTGGTGTAGGGCTTGGCGATGGCGGGGTCACGGTCGGGGTCGCCCTGCAGGTACAGCCAGCCGGAGAAGGCCTGGCCGATCATGTCGTAGCTCGCGCGGTTGCAGACGCTGGGGATGCCGCCGAACTCCTTGTGGCCCATGCCGCTGACGTGGACGATGACCAGCTTCGGGTTGACCTTGAGCAGCTCCTCGTCATAGATGCCCAGCTTGTCCAGCCAGACCATGTTCTCCATGAAGATGTCGGCTTCCTTGATGAGGCCGTAGAATATCTCCTTGACCTCGTCAAACTTGAGGTTCAGCTCCAGGGCCATGGCCAGCTTGTTGCGGGCGTTCTGGGCCCAGGCGGTGGAGACCTTCTTGCCGTTCACTTCGGCGAAGGGAGCCAGCATACGAAGCGTATCGCCGACGCCGGGACGCTCTATCTGGATGACCTCGGCGCCGAAGTCGGCCAGCATGGTCGCCGCAAACGGCATGGCGACAAGGGAGCCGGAGCAGACGACGCGCATGCCCGCGAAGGGGCCGTACTCGGGGATTATAAACTTGCGTTCACTCATTATACTGCACTCCTTTTAAAATATTGTGGATGCTTATTTGGCCTTTCTGCGCTCTATCTCGTCGATGACGGCGGGGATGAGCTTGCGGTAGTCGATAACGGCGCCGTAGTGCGAGACGTCGTAGATGGGCGCCGACGCGGTGTGGTTGATGCTCATGATGCAGCCCGCGTTCTGCATGCCGGCCAGGTACTGCACCGAGCCGGAGATGGCGACGTTGAGGATGAACTTCGGCTTGACGGTGGTGCCGCTCTGGCCTATCTGCTCCTCGTGGGGCATCCAGCCGCAGTCGCAAAGCGGCCTGGAGCAGGCGAGCTCGCCGCCGATGAGGCCCGCCAGCTTACGCAGCTCGGCGAGGTCCTCCTCGCTCTTGATGCCGCGGCCGCCGGCGACCAGCACGTCGCACTCGTCGATGGGCTTGCCGTCGTAGACCTTCTTGGTGCTCTCGACGACGACATAGTCGCTGTCGGGCTCCACGTCCACGGTCTCGGTGATGAGCTCGCCGGTCGCGCCCTCCTTGGGCTCGAAGGGCTCGAACACGCGCGGGTGGACGGTGACCATCTGCGGGCGCTTCTCCGGGATGGCGATGTGGCTGAGTATGTTGCCGCCGAAGTTCGGCGTGGTCTGGACGAAGGTGCCCTCCTCGTCGACGTCGAGGTCGATGGCGTCGGCGGTCAGGCCGGTGCGCAGCGAGCACATGACGCGGGGCGCCACGTCGCGGCCCTGCACAGAGGCGGCGAAGAGGAAGATGGAGGGCTTGCGCTTTTCGCACAGCTGCACCAGCGCCTTCTCGTAGGGGCGGGCGCTGTACTGGGCGAGGGCGTCGTTCTCGGCCACGATGACCTTCTCCGCGCCGTAGGCGAAGAGCGTGGGCGCGAGGCCCGCAACGCCGCTGCCCAGCAGCACGGCGACGACCGCGTCGGTCCCGCCGAGCTTGGCCTTCAGGTCATGCGCCTTGGCCAGCAGCTCAAAGGTGGTGCCGGAGAGGACGCCGTCCTCCTGCTCGGCGAACACCCATATGTCCTTGTATGCTTCTTTTCCCATGGATGCCGCCTCCTTCATATCAGACGCTCGGCTTCGAGCGTGTCCACTATTGCCTTGGCCATCTCTTCAACGCTGCCCTCGAAGAACTTGGTGTCCGTGTTCCGCTTGGGCGGGGCGAACACGCGCTTGTTGACGGAGGGCGAGCCCGGGATGCCTATCATATCCGGCTCGCAGCCGAGGTCGGCGGCGTTCCAGACGTGGCGGGGCTTCTTGAGGGCCTTCATGATGCCGATGGGGGTCGGGTAGCGCGGCTCGTTGGCCTCGGCGCAGACGGTGATGAGCGCCGGGAGCTTGACGCGGACCTTCTCGGTGCGGTCGGGCAGCAGCCTCTCGCAGACGGCCCAGCCGTCCTCTATCTCGACCTCGCCGCAGAGGGTGACCTGCGGGATGCCGAGGAAGGCGGCGATGATGGGGCCGGTCTGGGCGGTCTCGGCGTCGGTGGCGTGGCGGCCGCAGATCAGCAGGTCGTAGTCGCCGAGCTTCTCGGCCGCCTTGGCGAGCGGATAGCCCGTGGCCAGCGTGTCGGCGCCGCCGAGGGCGCGGTCGGAGAGCAGCGCGGATTCGTCGCAGCCCATGGCCAGCGCCTTCTTGAGCACGTCGTCCGCCTGCGGGGGGCCCATGCTGACGGCAACTACGCTGCCGCCGTACTTCTCCTTGAGCCTGAGCGCCGTCTCCACAGCGTTGGCGTCAAGGGGGTTCATTATGCTCTGTACTCCCTCTCTCTGGAGGTTGCCGGTCTTGGGATCGAGCTTCACATCGTCCGTATCCGGGACCTGCTTTACAAAAACTATGATCTTCATCTTATTTCTCTCTCAATCCAGCTTATTTCTGAGCCAGCACGGTGCCGCCGATGAGCATGCGGAGGATCTCGTTGGTGCCCTCGCCTATCTCAAGCAGCTTGGCGTCGCGGACGAAGCGCTCCACGTGGTACTCCTTGCTGTAGCCGTTGCCGCCGAGGACCTGCTGGCACTCGAGGCAGATCTGCGTGCAGTGGACGCCGGAGAAGAGCTTGGTCTGCGCGGCCTCGAGGGTGTGGCGCTTGCCCTCGGCCTTCATGCGGGCGGTGTCGTAGGTCATGAGCTCCATGGCGCGGATCTCGGCGGACATGTCCGCGAACTTGAACTGGATGCCCTCGAACTTGCCGATGGGCTTGCCGAAGGCGGTGCGCTCGTTGGCGTAGTTCTTGGCGATGGTCATGGCGTGCTCGGCGAGGCCGGCGGCGATGGCGCCGATGCTGATGCGGGCGCCGTCCAGGGCCTGCATGGCCATCTTGAAGCCCATGCCCAGGGAGCCGAGCAGCGCGTCGGCGGGCAGGTGGATGTTGTCGAAGGAGAGCTCGCAGGTGGCGCTGCCGCGCATGCCCATCTTGTCCTCAAACTTGCCGATGGTCAGGCCCTCGGCGTCCTTCGGGACGATGAAGGCGGAGATGCCCTTGTTGCCGGCCGCGGGGTCGGTCTTGGCGAGGATTATGTAGTAGTCGGCGACGCCGGAGTTGGTGATCCAGGCCTTGCCGCCGTTGAGGATCCAGCCGCCGTCGTCGGCGGGGACCACGGTGGACTTGATGCCGGCCGCGTCGGAGCCCGCGCAGGACTCGGTCAGGCCGAAGGCGAAGATCTTGCCCTGGGCGGCCTGGGGCAGATACTTGTCCTTCTGCGCCTCGGTGCCGTGGTAGAGGATGAGGTCGGCAGCCAGCCAGTTGGCGTCCAGGAACAGGGCCTCGGAGGCGCTGCCCTTGGCTATCTCGTGGATGACTATGATGCTGGTGACCGCGTCTCCGCCGCCGCCGCCGTACTTCTCGTCCAGGTGTATTCCCATGAGGCCGGCCTGCGTCAGCTTCTTATGCAGCTCGTAGTCAAAGCCGTTCTCGTCCATCCATTTGTCACGGGGTTCGACTTCCTTCTTGGTAAATTCCCTTACCATGTCGCGGATCATAATTTGCTCTTCCGTGAAGTTGAACGTCATGTCTATTCCTCCCGTTAATTTTTTATCGCTACCCTGTCCGGGGCCGCTTTCAGCATGATTATCTTATTTTTGTCATTCAAACTCAATTAAGAATTGTGCTGCAAATACTTTATATCTTGCTCCGTTAAATAGTTGACTATTTTAAAGTAGCAAGATATAATGGTTCTGGGCAACATTCTGCTGTACGGGACTTTTGGCGGCCATAATTTATTCATTTTTATTTAGTTGACGATATTGCGCAAATCTTTTATAATGAACTTGTATAAAAAAACGAAGCCTGCGGGGCGCCCTGCGGAGGGGCCTCATTTCCCGCCGAGCGGGAAATAAGGCGCGCCGCTTTTCAATCGTGCTATGGTGCTGCCACATGTTTCTATATATTTTGCTTCATCATTCATAAGGGGGTGGACGCCTTCATCGGGAGAAACTACCTCGTTGCGGACAGCGCGGCGGACGAGGAGGAATATTTGGACGCATTCCTCGAAATGGCAATAGAGCCGGAGGACCGCGCGGAGACCGGGGGCGGAGAAGAGGAATATCTCTCGCTCTTCATGGCCCACTCGATGGAAGAGGCGGACGAATTCGAGCAGGTCGTGTCCCCGTCCTCCTCCGACACGGGGCTGGAGATAAAGTATTCGCGCTTCGTCTCCTCCTACAACCAGCTCGACCCCGGCTCCGGCATCGGGCTCATACGGCTCTCCTCCGCGGCGCTCTCCACCAGCGGCATCAACGTCTACTCCGAGGACGCCACGCTGCTGTGCTATTCCCTGCTCGGCGAGGGCGAGGTCGTGGTGGACGGGCGCGGGATAAAGTGCCGGAAGTACGACTGCGTCTGGCTGGACTGCAGCCGCCGCGCGCACTACCGCGCCAGCCCCGGCCAGGTCTGGGAGTGCGCCTTCGTCCGCGTCCAGGGCCGGATGAACTCCCACCTCTTTGCCGAGACCTGCCGCAGGCTCAATGAGGACGGCATCATCCAGCTCACCTTCGGCGCCGGCTCGCGCTTCCGCTCCCTCATCTGGCAGCTGCTCAGCACGCGGACCGACTCCAGCCCGAACCCGGACTCCGTCTTTGCGCACCTGCTGCTGAACCTCTTCGTGGAGGTGGACCTCGCCGTGGTCAGCGCCTCGGCGAAGCAGGTCATCGTCCCGGACATCATCGTGGCCATACAGAGCTATCTCGACCGCAATTACAGCCGGAACATCTCGCTCGACGACCTCTCGCGCATCTTCAGCATCAGCAAGTTCCACATGTCCCGCGAGTTCAAGCGCTACGTCGGCAAGAGCCCTAACGACTACCTCATCGGCATCCGCCTGGACAAGGCCAAGGTGCTGCTGGTGGACTCGCGCCGCTCCATCGCGGAGATAGGCCAGCTCGTGGGCATACCGAACACGAACCACTTCCTCTACCTCTTCAAGAGCCGCGAGGGCATCACGCCCTCGGCCTTCCGCAAGCAGAGGGTATGAAAAGAGCCCCGGTGCAAAACCGCACCGGGGCTCTTTGCGTCGTCAGCGCCGCTTTGTGGAGGCGCGGATTATGAGGTTTGAGGCCGTGGCGTAGGTCTGGGTCTGGAAGTTCGGGCGGCGGATGCCGTCGGCGAGGAGTTTGGCCGCCTGGGCGCCCATGTCGCGGACGTCTATGTCCACCACCGTGAGCTCCGGCGTGGTGAAGCGCGAATATGGGTAGTCGTCAAAGGTCATGACCGCCGCGTCCTGCGGGATGCGCGCCCCCAGCTCCTCCAGCGCGGCCACGCAGCCGAGCGCGAGGAGGTTGTTCGCGCAGACGATGGCGTCCGGCGCCGGGCGCGCGCTCATGAGGCCCAGCGCCATGCGCCGCCCCTCGGCGCGCGTGCTCTCGCCCAGCCAGATATAGCTCTCGGGCAGCTCCCGCCCCGCGCTCTCCAGGCCCTGGCGCACGCCCTCCAGCCGGTGGGCCGAGATCATGTCGTGCTCGCTGCCGCCGATGAAGGCGATGCGCCGGTAGCCCTCGTCCATGAGGTGCGCCGCGGCGGTCATGCCGGAGAACACGTTGTTGATGTCTATCCAGCAGACCTGGCTCTCGAAATTGGGCAGGCCCAGCACGATGTGCGGGAAGCGCGTGCGCGTGAGCAGCGCCGCGAGCGGGCGGCTCATCACCGAGGCGTGCACCGCGAGCCCGTCGCAGCCGCGGCGGTTTATGAGCTCCGTCGCTATCTCGCAGGCCTCCGTCGTGTCCGTGGAGCGCAGCGTCAGCGAGTAGCCCCGGGCGCGCAGGCCCTCCTCCAGGCCGGAGATCATCTCAAAGAGGTGAGGGTTCTCAAAGGCGGTGTTCGGCCTGAGCTCCGCGAGGCAGACCACCGCGCGGGTGGAGCCCCGGGCAAAGCTCTGGGCGCTGGCGCTGGGGTAATAGCCCAGCTCGCGCATGACGGCGCGCACGCGCTCCGCCGTGGCCTCGGAGATGCTGTAATGCCCGTTTATGACCTTGGACACCGTGGATATCGAAGTCCCCGCTGCCTTTGCCACGTCCTTTATCGTGACGGCCAAGGCGCCCTACCCCCTCTCTATGGAGACTGCAAAGCCGTACGGCCCTATTTTACCACCCGCGAGGCCCTCAGACCAGAGCATCTCGCCCGCGGGCGCGAAGTTTTCGGCCCTCTCCGAGCAGTTGAGCACCACGGTAACGCGCTCGCCGCCATACTCCCGCGCGAAGGCGAAGAGGCCGCTGCCCCGCCGGGCCTCGAGCGCGCGGAACTCGCCCCTTTGCAGCGGCGCGAGCGTCCGGCGCAGAGCGATGGCGCGCTTGTAGAACGCGAGGCACTCGGTGTCCCCGCCCTGCCAGGGCATGGGACTGCGGTAGTCGGCCTCCAGCACGCCCGCGACGCCCAGCTCGTCGCCGTAGAACACGCTGGGCATGCCGGGGAAGCACATCTGAAAGAGCACGGCGAGGCGGTGCCGCCGCTCGTCGCCCCCGCAGAGGGAGAGGAAGCGGCTCACGTCGTGGCTGTCCAGCACGCCGAGCTGCGCCGCGACGAGCTGCTTGCGGTAGCGCATGAGCATGTCCGTGCAGCGGCCGGAGAAGGTATAGGCGTCCTCGCTCATCTCGGCGAAGAAGCGGCGGCAGTGGCGGCGGAGCTCATAGTTCATGGCGGAATCGAACATGCTCCCGTCCAGCCAGTGGCCCGCGCTCTCCCAGACCTCGCCTATGAGCAGCGCGTCGGGATCTACGGCCTTGACCCGCCGCCGGAACTCGCGCCAGAAGGCGTCGTCCACCTCGCTGGCCACGTCGAGCCGCCAGCCGTCGATGCCGAACTCGCGCACCCAGTACTCGCCCACGGCGCAGAAATACTCCCTCACCTCGGGGTTCGCCGTGTCGAGCTTGGGCATCAGCCGCTCGTAGCCGAAGCACTCGTAGCCCGGTATCGCCTCCGGGTCGTCCGGGCGCACTACGGGGAAGCTCAGGCGGTAGAACCAGTCCGCGTACGCCGAGCCCTCCCCCTTCTGCACCACGTCCTCAAAGGCGAAGAAGCGCCAGCCGCAGTGGTTGAACACGCCGTCGATGATGACGCGCATGCCCATGCCGTGCGCCGTATCTACCAGCTCGCGGAAGTCCTCGTCGGTGCCGAAGCAGGGGTCGATGTGGTAGTAGTCGATGAGGTCGTACTTGTGATACTCCCCCGCGGCGAAGATGGGGTTCAAGTAGATGCAGTTCACGCCGAGGTCGGCGAGGTAGTCGAGGTTTTCGGTGACGCCGCGTATCGTGCCGCCGAGCTTGCCGTGGGTGACGAGGCCGTTGAATTCCCGCTCGGTGGGCTCGAGGCTGATGTGCCGCCTTGAGGTGGCAAAGCTGTCCGGGAAGATGTTGTACACCACGGCCCCGTGCACCCAGTCCGGCACGCGGGCGATGTCCGCGCGGTGGTTGAAGGGCAGCTTGAAGTATTCGGAGCGGTCGTCCACCAGATGGTCGGTGAACACGCCGCCGTAGTAATAGCAGCGCTCGGCGCCGTCGAAGAGCTCGAAATGGTAGAAGATGCGGTGGTAGGGGCTCTCGAGCGTGAGCTCCCAGTAGTCGTGGTACTCGTCGGAGAGCACGCGCTCCATCGGCTCGGGGAACCAGTCTATGGGCGTCCGGCGGCAGGCGGTGTCGCCGTACCAGAGCGTGACGCGCACGAGGTCGCCGCGGGCCGAGCGCAGGCGGATGACTATGCGTTTTTCGTCCAGCCCGTGGGCGTATTCGGACATGGGTATGTGCAAAATGGCGTCTTTTTTCATACTTATCCTTTCACGCCTCCCGCGGTCAGGCCGGAGGTCATGTGCTTCTGGGAGAGGAAGAAGATGATGAGCACCGGCAGCGACACGATTATGGACGCCGCCGCGAACACGGGCCAGGAGCCGCTCGTCTCCGTGGCCTGCAGGGCGTAGAGGCCCGCGGCGAGGGTGTAGTTGGCCTCGCCGGTCATGAAGGTCGTGGCGTAGATGTACTCGTTCCAGACGTAGATGAGCACCATGAGCGCCGTGACGATGACGCTGGGCTTTGCGAGCGGCAGCACGATGCGCGTCACGACCTGCAGATCCGACGCCCCGTCCATGCGCGCGGCCTCCTCTATCTCGACGGGCACGGTGTCGAAATAGCCCTTCATGTTCCAGAGGCTGAAGACGGCCATGGTGCCGGTGTAGACGATGATGAGGCCGAGGCGGTGGTTGACGAGGCCCAGGGGCCGCAGCAGGCGGTAGACCGCGAACATGCTCAGTATGGCCGGGAAGGAATTGAGCAGCACCAGCCAGCGCAGCACCAGCCTCCGCCCGGGGAAGCTCCGGCGCGAGAAGCAGTAGGCCGCCGGCACCGCCGCCGCGAGCGAGATGGCCACCGTCGCCACGGCGAGGATGATGCTGTTGCCGAACCAGGTCATGATGTCCTCGCCCGTGAATACCCGCAGATAGTTGTCCAGCGTGAAGTCCTTCGGGATGAAGGAGAAGTCGGAGCTCAAGAGCGCGTTCTGCCCGTTGAACGAGACGCTCAGCGCGTAGAGGATGGGTATGAGCGTCACGAAGCAGAGCGCGATGAAAAAGAGGTTCAGCACCGTGAGCCCTACTCCCTCGCGCAGTTTTTTGCCTCTCATCTCTCCCCCTCCCCTCCGAGCTGATACCGCGCCGAGAAGGCGAGCAGCAGCAAGAATATGATTATGGATATCGCGGAGCTGTAGCCGTAGTTGTTCGTGATAAAGGCGTTCTCATAGGCGTAGGTCAATATCGTGTGCAGCCCGGAGCCGGTCTTGGCGCCCATCTGCTGGGTGAGCAGATAGATGACGTCGAACTGCTTGAAGGTGGTGAACACGGTGATTATGACCGCGGGCGCTATGATGGGCCTGATCGCCGGGAGCGTGATGCTCACGGAGCGCTGGAACCAGTTGGCCCCGTCGAGCAGGGCGCTCTCGTAATAGCTGCGGTCGATGCTCTGCATCGCGCCGTCCATTATCATCAGCATGAAGGGCAGCGCCAGCCAGAGATTCACCACCGTGCAGCAGATGAAGGCCGAGGCGTCGCTCGCGAGCCAGCGCTGCGCCTCCAGCCCCAGCTTCTCCATCCACTGGTTTAAGAGGCCGAACTCGGTGTTGAACATGCCCGTCTTCCAGAGCAGGATGGAGACGTAGCCCGGCATGGCCCAGGGGAACATGAGCAGCGTCTTGTAGAGCTTGTGGGCCCGGAGCTTTTGTATGTTCAGCAGGCTCGCCAGCACAAAGGCGAGCACGAGCTGTATCGCCATGTTCACGACGGTCCACAGCACCGTGTTTATGAGCGCCGAGAGAAAGCCCGAGTCGAACACGAAGAGCGCCTTCACATAGTTGTCGAGCCCGATTATCGTGAAGTCGAACCAGTGGTAGACGTTCATGTTCGTCAGCGAGATGAAAAACGTATATAGTATCGGGAAAACGACGATGAGCGCGATGAGCGCCAGCGAGGGGGCCGACCAGAGGTAGCTCTTGAGCCAGCCCCGGCGCTGTTTTTTCAGCCTCTCGTCCATCACTGCATGTTGGCGATGAGGCTCTCGGCCTCGGAGAGCGCCTCGTCAAAGGCGGTGTCCACGTCCTCGCCGGAGAGGTTCACGTCGGTGAGGAGGTTGCTCACGACCGTCCACATGACGTCCATCTCGGGGATGTTCGGCATGGGGACGGCGATCTCCGCCGTGCTGCGCATGGCCTGCACCAGCTCGTCGTTCGCTACTCGCTCGTCGTCGTAGCAGTCCGCGTTCGCGGGGGCGCAGCCGCTCGCGAGGGCGAGGTCGATGCCGATCTCGGCGCCGCAGAGGGCCTCGAGCACGGTCTTTACCGCCTCGGTCTTGTTCTCGGCGGCGTATTTGAGCACCTGCACGCCCTGCACGCCCGAGTAGGGCGCGAGGGCCTTGCCCGTCTCGTCCACCGTGGGCATGGGCGCTATGCCGAGGTCGATGCCCGCCTCACGCGCGCTGGGCACCATCCAGGGCCCGCCGATGGTCGAGTCCGCCTTGCCCTCCAGGAACAGGGTGTTCACCGTCGAATACTCCGTCTCGCCCGGCATGAGCGCCACGAACTTGAGGTGATAGCGCAGCGCGGCCTTGACCGCCTCGGGGTCCGGGAAGGGCGTGCCGTCCTCAGAGATGATGGAGCCGCCGAAGCCGTGTATCCAGGCCGCCGAGTAATAGGCCGTCGAGTGCTGCTCCACAAAGCCGTAGCGCCCGCGGCCGGTGTTGGCCTCCATGTAGGCGTAGAGCTCCTCCGTCGTCGCCGGGACCTGGTCGTCCTGCATGTAGCGGCGGTTGTACATGAAGAGCAGCGTCTCAAAATAGAGCGGCAGCTGATAGAGCGTGCCCTTGTACGTCGCCGCCTCGGTCGTCATGGGCAGCCAGCCGTCGAGCGCGCCCTCGGGCAGCAGGGTGTTCACGTCCGCGAGTATGCCCATCTCGGCAAAGACGCCTATCTTGTCGTGCGCAAAGATGAACATGTCCGGCGCCGAGGCCGGGTCGTTGCCCACGAGCTTGAGCGAGTCCGTGAGGCTGGTCTTTTTCTCGAACACTACCTCCACCTCCGGCGCCGCCTCCGCGAGATAGGCCGAGAGCGCCTCGATGACCGCGTCCTCCTTGTCGTGCCAGATGACGAGCCTGTCCGTGTCCACGCTCCCGCCGCCGCAGGCCGCGAGCGGCACCAGCAGCGCAGCGATGAGCAGTATCGAAACTATCCTTTTCATTGCATACCTCCAAAAACCCGGATGGGCGGGCGCAGCTTACCGCGCCCGCCCGCTTTGCGGAGCCGCTTTAATCCTTCTTTTTCTTCTTGGATACTACCACAGCCACGACCACGACCGCAACCACGACGACGGCGACTATTATCCAGACCGTCGCGCTGCTGCCGCCCTCAGCCTCGGCCGGGGCCTCGGTCGCCGCCGGGCTCGCCTCGGGCGCGGGGCTCTCGGCCTCGGCCGCGTCGCCCGCGGGCTGCTCATAGCTCACGGAGGCGTTCTCCGCGTCGGTGACGACGACCCAGACGTCCTTGCCGCTCTCCACGGAGAGGTCGGTGGTCTGCACGCCGCCCTCGTTGGCGTTGATGATGACGGAGTTTATCCAGCCCGGGGCCTCGAGGGCGTACCAGCCGTCGGCCTCGGTCATGGCCTCGCCGGGCCAGGCGGCGAAGGCGTTGGTGCCGTCAGGCGCGCTCCAGGCCCAGAGGCAGGGGCCCTCCCAGTCGGCGGGCACCTGGGCGTAGACGGTTATGTTCTCCACCCCGGCGGTCTCCGGGTCCTCGTAGGCGAGCTCGTAGCTCAGGTCGTCGTAGACGGTTATCCAGAGCTCCTTGGGCTCGATGGCGACGTCCTCGGTCTGCACCGCGCCCTCGTTGCCGCTGACGATGATGCTGTTGACCCAGTTGGGCACGCGGGCGGTGAACCAGCCGTTCTCGTTCTCGGTCATGGCCTTGCCGGGCCAGGTGTCGAAGGCGTTGGTGCCGTCAGGGTCGAGCCAGGCCCAGAGGTTGACGGTCTTCCACTCCAGCGGGACGTAGGCGTGGACGGTTATCTTCTCGACGTACTCGGGGATGTCGGCGTCCACCTGCGCGTCATAGCTGACGGCCGCCGTGTTGTCGTCCGCCACGGTTATCCAGGCGGCCTTGCCCGCCTCGACCACCACGCCCTCGGTCTGCACCGCGCCGGCGTTGGCGTTGACGATTATGTTCTGGACGAAGCTGGGGACGTAGCAGTAGTACCAGCCGGTGTCGCCGAGGGGATCGGCCTCCTCGCCCGGCCAGGCGGCAAAGGCGTTGGTGCCGTCGTCGGCCCAGGCCCAGAGGCAGGGCGCCTCCCAGCCCTCGGGCACGCTGATGCAGACGGGGACCATCTCCTCCCCCTCCGCCAGCGCCGCCGTGCCCAGCGAGAACAGGCAGACGAGCGCCACAAGGATAGCAAACAGCTTTTTCATTTCTTGACCTCCGTTTTCACATTTTAACGCGGGAAATTCGAACCTTGGTGAAATAGTATCACCCGCAAAGTCAAAGCGTCAACGAAGATTTGAGAAACTGCTTTCTCGCGCTCATCCGCGATATTTCACAAGTTTTCTTGTGCTTATTTGTGGTATATGCCCTGCAATTCCCGGCGGCTTTTGAAGATATGGCACAAGCCCCGCGCCGCCGCCGAAAGGCGCCTGAGAAATCGCTTTCGCAACTTCCCGGCCCGAACGGCGTCCGGAAAAGAAAAAACCGGAGCCCCTGGCCCCGGTTTTAAGCGCTTTATGAAAATCTGTGCGCCCCCGTGCCGCTCGGGCGGCGGCGGTGGACTTCAAAGACAAAGTGCCGGTCCAGCCAATTGCCGATGACGCCGATGACCTTTCCCATGGTCAGCGCGGACAGCACGGTGCCTATGCCTATGCCCTTCACCTGGCCCAGGAAGAGATAGGTCATCCCGGCGGTGACCACAAGGCAGATGGCGTCGAAGGAGATCTTGATCTTCGGGTAGCTCAGCCCCGTTATCTGCGAGAGCTCCCGCGGGAAGAGGTCGGTGGGGATTATCGGCAGCCGGCAGTGGTTGGAGAGGGCGATGCCGAGGCTTATCAGCAGATAGCTGACCACAAAATACACCACGCGCCAGCCCAGCTGGGCGGGCAGCACGTCTATCCAGAGCTCGTGCACGTCCAGCAGCTCGCTGAACACAAAGCCGACGGCAAAGCTGAGCAGATACGGCAGCACGAACCGCCGCCGGAGTATCATCAGCGTCAGCACCAGCGCCGCCTGGAACAGATAGGTCCAGGTGCCCAGGGAAAAGAACGTCAGCACCTCGGAAAAGGCGTAGGGCACGCCGGAGATCGTGGAGATCCCCGCCCCCGAGTACAGCATCAGCACCACGCTGAAGGAGTTTATCACCACCGCAACGGCCAGCGCCAGCTCGCCGCGGAAGGGCTTTCGCGTTATCTCTTTGTGTTCCACAGGTCTGCCTCCATGAGTCTTGATGATTTAGTTCACTATTGTAGGCCCCTGAGAACTATATGTAAAATTCATAATTTCCATTGGACAATAGATTTAGTTTATCCATTCCCCGTAAATGGTCAAAAACAACCCGCCGCAGTGGTCACAACGCCCGCGGCGGGCTGGTACGGGTAGTGGGACTTGAACCCACACGAATCGCTTCACTGGAACCTAAATCCAGCGCGTCTGCCAATTCCGCCATACCCGCGTATTAATCTTATCTCAGGAAGGTGATATCTAAGGTGGAGAACTGTTCCTGGTGCACGGCTAAAAAGCAGCTGGGGTGTCTTTTTTATCTGCACAATCCCTGCTGGCCAAAAGGTCCGGATAACAAATCGCCCAGCGCAGCACCAATCATCCTCTGGTGGACAGGTGTTGCTGCTATAAGGATATAATCCCGAACCGAACATTTTGGAAATGTGATTTTAGAAATAGGGCAGCCCTTCAGCTCATTCTGGGCATATAGTCTTTCTTCTATCTCGCTGAAATACACAGCTTCCGGTTTCCTTTGACGATGGTTGTAAAACACGACGCTGACGCCCTGCGCGATATAGTCCGCAACTTCTTCCGGAAAAACATATTTCACGCTCCTGGCCGAGCCTTTGCCGACGCTCTTTACCAAAAGCCCATTGTCCGGGTCGAGGAAAACGATATTACAAGTATACAGCTCTGCCAAAGCGCAGTGGTGCCATGTAAGACGTTCTCCCTTAAATGGGACCTTTTCAGAAAACCAAACGGCATCCACCAGGTCTGCCTCTTGCAGCTTGCATATCGTTCGTTTTGCTGTGGGCAGATGAGAAATTGTAGACAGCGTTTCCGCCAAATGCCGGTCGCAGGAAAAATACTTTTGCGGAATATGATATTTCCCATCATCCTGCTTTTCGAAGCTTTGCGGACAAGTCCTATACCAATTCACGCCTATCTTAAAGCCGGCCGAGGAAAGAGCTTTTAGCAGAGCGAACTTTCCAAAATCCCCGATATCTCCCGCATAACGGTCCTGCATAGTCGCCTCTCAATTCTGCTGCAAATCCTTCACCGAGGTGACAGTCCTAAATCCAGCGCGTCTGCCAATTCCGCCATACCCGCGTACTGTGTTATCTTACTACGCCGGGGGCGGCTCTGTCAACTTGCGCTATTGACATCTTTCGCGTGGAATTGTATCATTTCCATGCGATTTATTTGTTTGGGGGCTTGTTTATGCTTGGCGTGCTGGCGAATTCCGGGGCCGTGCTGGTCGGCGGGGTCATCGGGCTGCTCTTTCGGGAAAAGATAAAGGAAAAATACACCACCGCACTCATGGCCGCGCTGGCGCTGGTCAGCCTCGGTCTCGGCATCATCTGCGTCGTCGGCACGGCCGACACGCTCTGTCTCATCCTCTGCACCTCCGTAGGCACGCTCATTGGTGAGCTGCTGCGCATCGACGACCGGGTCGAGGCCCTCGGCGCGCTGGCCGAGAGGAAGCTCTCCAAGTCCGAGGGCGGCTTCGCCCAGGCCTTCGTCTCCTGCTCCATACTCTTCTGCGTCGGCTCCATGGCCGTCATGGGCAGCGTCGAGGCCGGCATAAACGGCAACAACTCCATCCTCTACGCCAAGGCCGTGCTCGACTTCGTCGCCGCGCTGGCCTTCGGGGCCGGGCTGGGCGCCGGGGCCGTCGCCTCCGCCGTCTGCGTCCTCGTCTGCGAGGGCGTGCTCACGCTGCTGGCCTCCGCGCTCTCGCCCTACCTCAGCTCCGCGGTCGTCGCCGAGATGTCCGGCGTGGGCGGCGTGCTGCTGCTCGGCCTGGCGATAAATCTGCTCGGGCTCCGTCAGGAGCGCCTGCGCGTGGCGAACATGCTGCCCGGCGTCTTCCTCCCCGTGGCCTACATACCTCTTTACAACTGGATCGGCGGTCTCATAGGATGAAAAAGAACGCATACACCGTCTCCATACTCGCCGCAGGCTGCCTCTGGGGCTTCATGGGCCTCTTTCGCCGCTATATGGGCGAGGCGGGCTTCACCTCGTCCGGGGTCATCGTGCTCCGCTGCGGCGTGGCCGCCGTCTGCTTCGGCCTGACGCTGCTCTTCACCGGTCCGGCGCAGTTCAAGGTAAAGCTGCGCGACGTCTGGTGCTTCCTCGGCAGCGGCGTCGTGAGCCTGCTGTTTTTCACCTTCTGCTACTTCCAGGCCATGACGCTCATGAGCCTCTCCGCCGCCGCGATACTGCTCTACACCGCGCCGGCGATCGTCACGCTCTTCTCCGCGCTGCTCTTCAAGGAGCGGCTGACGGCGATGAAGCTCGTCGCCGTCGTGCTGGCCTTCCTCGGCTGCGCGCTGGTGTCCGGGCTCGGCTCCGGGAGCATGACGCTCTCCACCGCGGGCATACTCTACGGCCTCGGCGCGGGCTTCGGCTACGCGATGTACAGCATCTTCGCGCGCTTCGCCCTCGAGCGCGGCTACTCGAGCAACACGATAAACTTCTACTCCTGCCTGCTCGCCGCCGTGGGCGCGGCGCTCATCTGGGGCGTGGACGGCGTGTTCGAGACCGCCGCGGCCTCCGGCGGGAACATCGCCCTCGCGCTCGGCACCGGCGTCGTCACCTGCTATCTGCCCTACCTGCTCTACACCTACGGCCTCACCGGCCTCGAGACCGGCCGGGCCTCCATCATGGCCTCCGTTGAACCCGTCGTGGCGACGCTGGTCGGCGCGGTAGTGTTCCACGAGAGCATGAGCCTGCTCGCCGCGCTCGGCGTGGTGCTCGTCCTCTCGGCTGTGGTGCTGCTGAACCTCCGGGCCAGGCCGCGGGTTTGATTTATTCACATTTATGTGATATCATGTGTCGAATCCTGTCGGATACGAAAGGACGAGACAATGAAAAGTATCAAAAAAGCACTTGCCGCCCTCCTCTTGGGGGCGTCGGCCCTGTCGCTGGCCGCATGCGGCGCGAGCGACGCGGAGCCCACGCCCGACCCGCACGAGGGCATGATCTATGTGAACACCGGCGCCGGTGAGGAGTGGGTGGACGAGGCCGAGGGCGTGCCCGTCTCCCAGCTCACCGCCGACGACTTCGAGACCGGCGAGGACGGCATCCCCGTCTACACCGGCGGCCTCTACGAGACCCGGCTCGGCATCGACGTCTCCTTCTATCAGGGCGACATCGACTGGCAGGCCGTGGCCGACTCCGGCGTCAAGTTCGCCATGATACGCTGCGGCTACCGCGGCTCCTCTGCGGGCGAGCTCTTCGTGGACGAGAAGTTCGAGCAGAACATGCAGGGCGCCATCGACGCGGGGCTCGACGTCGGCGTCTACTTCTTCTCCCAGTCCACGGGCGCCATAGAGGGCGCGGAGGAGGCGCTGTTCGTCCTCGACCTCATCAAGGACTACAAGATCACGATGCCCGTCGCCTTCGACTGGGAGCCGCTGGAGGAGTCGCGCGCCGAGGACATCCTCGACGAGGAGCTGACCGCCTCCGCCATCGTCTTCTGCGAGATGGTCAAGGACGCGGGCTACACCCCCTGCGTCTACTTCTACCGCTACATCGCCTACCACAACTACGACCTCTCCCGCCTCGCGGACTACATGTTCTGGATAGGCGCACCCGGCTCCACGCTGGACTTCTATTACGAGACGGACATCTGGCAGTTCTCCTTCACCAGCCGCATAGACGGAATCGACGCCGACGTGGACATGAACCTGCAGTTCTACGCCCCCGGCACCGAGCCCTCCTTCCCCGAGCCGGAGCCCAGCACGTCGCCCGAGCCCACCGAGTCCCCCGAGCCCGCGGAGAGCGCGGAGCCCACAGAGAGCGCCAAGCCCGCGGAGGGATGATTTTCCCCGCTGTCGGGGATTTCCCCTTGACAGCCGCGGGGCGCTCATGTATAATACTTGCCGACAACTGAAAAGCCTTATCAAGAGTGGCGGAGGGACCGGCCCTGTGAAGCCCGGCAACCTGCTTATGCAAGGTGCCAAATCCGGCGGTGTGAAATCGGAAGATGAGGATGAACGCTCAGAATCAATGCCCGCCGGAGACCGGCGGGCTTTTTTATGCTGTTTTTTATTAAAAATTTCTATATAAGGAGCTGCACAAATGGCAAACTACCTCTTCACCTCCGAGTCCGTCACCGAGGGACATCCCGACAAGGTCTGCGACCAGATCTCCGACGCGGTCCTGGACGCCATACTCGAAAAGGACCCCAAGGGCCACGTCGCCTGCGAGTGCACCGCCACGACGGGCATCATCTACATCATGGGCGAGATCTCCACGAGCTGCTACGTGGACATCCCGAAGATCGCGCGCGAGGTCGTGCGCGAGATCGGCTATGACAACGCCGCCTACGGCTTCGACTGCAACACCTGCGCCGTGCTGACCGCCATCGACGAGCAGTCCGGCGACATCGCCATGGGCGTCGATCAGTCCCTCGAGCTCAAGGAGGGCATGGTCGGCGACGACCTCGAGAACGGCGCCGGCGACCAGGGCATGATGTTCGGCTACGCCTGCGACGAGACGCCGGAGCTCATGCCCCTGCCCATCTCCCTTGCGCAGAAGATGGCCCGCCGCCTCGCCGAGGTGCGCAAGAGCGGAGAGCTCACCTACCTGCGCCCGGACGGCAAGACCCAGGTCACCATCGAGTACGACGGCGAGGGCAAGCCCGTCCGCGTGGACACCGTGGTCGTCTCCACCCAGCACGACCCGGACGTCTCGCTCGAGCAGATCCGCGCCGACATGATCGAGCATGTCATCCTGCCCACCATCCCCGCCGAGCTCAACCGCGGCGACATCAAGTACTTCGTCAACCCGACCGGCCGCTTTGTGAAGGGCGGCCCGGCTGCGGACTCCGGCCTGACCGGCCGCAAGATCATCGTGGACACCTACGGCGGCAGCGCCCCGCACGGCGGCGGCTGCTTCTCCGGCAAGGACCCCACCAAGGTGGACCGCAGCGCCACCTACGCCGCCCGCTGGGTGGCCAAGAACATCGTGGCCGCCGGCCTCGCCCACCGCTGCCAGGTACAGCTGGCCTACGCCATCGGCGTCGCGAACCCCGTGAGCGTGAACGTCACCACCTTCGGCACCGGCTCCGTGCCCGACCACGTGCTCGCCAAGGCCGTGAACGAGGTCTTTGACCTGCGCCCCTCGGCTATCATCCGCGACCTCGACCTGCGCAAGCCCATCTACCGCCGCCTCGCCGCCTACGGCCACATGGGCCGCGAGGACCTCGGCGTCGCCTGGGAAAGGACCGACCGCGCCTCCGCCCTCCGCACCGCCTGCGGGGTGTGAGCCTCTGAGTTTTAAAAAAAGCGCCCTTCCGCCTCAAACCGGCGGGAGGGCACTTTTGTACGACACAAGGCACAAAAAAACGCCGCCACAGTTGTGGCGGCGTTTTTTGTTTTGCGATTACTCGATGGTGATCTTCCTGTTTTCAGGGACCAGCTCAGGCCTCTTGGGCAGGTTCAGGGTCAGGACGCCGTCGGTGTACGAGGCGGTGATGGCCGAGGTGTCGATGCCGGAGACATCGAAGCTCCTGCTGAAGGAGCCGTAGCTGCGCTCGCGGCGGATGTAGCCGTTCTTGCCCTTCTCTTCGTGCTCGTCCTTGCGCTCAGCGGAGATGGTCAGACGGTCGTTCTCAAGGTCGATCTTGATGTCGTCCTTCTTGAAGCCCGGCAGGTCGGCCTCCAGCTTGAAGGCGTCGCCGGTGTCGGTGATGTCGGTCTTTATCTCTCCGGCAGTGCCCCAGAAGTCGTTGTCGAAGAAAGTGAACGGGTTCATAATGTTGCGGCGAGTGGCATAAGGCATAAGTTCAAACATGATCAAAACCTCCATGTGTTAATATACGTTGTAGTAGTTTGTGTAAACCTCGTTGAGCTATTCACTAACTCTGTCTGTTTACGTATATAAAAATACAGTACAGATTTTAACAATGCATGAACAAATTATGAACAAACTATTAAAATTAGCACTTGAAAAACTCGAGTGCTAATTTTCTGCATATCAGGCTCACTTGAGCACCTTGCTGAGGAAGTCCTTGAGTCTGGGGCTCTGGGGATTTTCAAAGATATCTCTCGGGGTGCCCTCCTCGACCAGCTTGCCGTCCGCAAGGAACAGTACACGGCTGCCGACCTCGCGGGCGAAGCCCATCTCGTGGGTGACGACGACCATGGTCATGCCGTCCTTGGCGAGCGTCTTCATGACGTCCAGCACCTCGCCGACCATCTCGGGGTCGAGGGCGCTGGTGGGCTCGTCGAAGAGCATGACCTCCGGGTCCATGCACAGGGCCCTGACGATGGCCACACGCTGCTTCTGGCCGCCGGAGAGCTGCTGCGGATAGTTGTCGGCCTTGTCCTGCAGCCCGACGCGGGTCAGGAGCTCCATGGCCTTGGCCTCGGCCTCCTGCTTTGAGCGCTTGAGCACACGCATGGGCGCCAGAGTCATGTTGTGCAGGATGGTCATGTGCGGGAACAGGTTGAAGTGCTGGAACACCATGCCCATCTTCTGACGGTGCAGGTCTATGTCGATCTTCGGGTCGGTTATGTTCTCGCCCTCGAAGTATATCTTGCCCTCGGTGGGCTCCTCAAGGAGGTTCAGCGAGCGCAGGAGCGTGCTCTTGCCGCCGCCGGAGGGGCCGATGATGACCACGACTTCGCCGCGGCGGATCTCGGTGCTGACGCCGTCGAGAGCCTTGACCTTGCCGTCGTTATAGTATTTCTTCACGTTCTCGACGCGGATGATGACGTCACCGCTCACTCTGCCTCAGCCTCCTCTCAAGCTTGCCCTGGAGCCAGGACAGTATCATTACCATTATCAAATACAGGCAGGAGATGCCCACCAGGGGGTACATCTGCTCCCAGGTGCGGTTCATGATGCCCTCCGCCGCGTGCACCAGCTCCTTGCCGCCGATGACGGTCAGGAGCGAGGTGTCCTTCAACAGGATGATGAACTCGTTGCCCAGGGCGGGCAGCACGGCCTTGAACGCCTGGGGCACGACGATGAAGCGCATGGTGTCGAGGTAGCCGAGGCCCAGGCTGCGGCCGGCCTCGGACTGGCCCTGGTCCAGCGACATGAGGCCGCCCCTGATGATCTCCGCGACGTAGGCTCCGGAGTTGAGGCCCAGGCCCAGCGCGCCGACCATGGTGAAGTTGCGGCTGCTCTTGAAGATGACAAAGCCCATTATCATGAGCTGGACCATCATAGGCGTGCCGCGTATGACGGTCACGTACACCTTGCAGATGAAGTTGAGGATGCCCAGGATGATGTTTTTCTTCCTGCGCTGCTGGTCGTGCGCCGTGCGGATGGAGGCCACGATGACGCCCAGGACGATGCCTATGAGTATGGCGATCACCGTTACGTACAGCGTTGTACCCATGCCCTCGAGGTACTGCTTCCAGCGGTCGGCCTCGATGAAGGCCTGATAAAATTTTACATAGAAGTTCTGCCAGAAGGTCAGATCCTCTCCGGCAATGCTCATGGCCTTCCAAAGCTCATAGGCCTCAGCCATGCTCACGGCGCCCACCTCTCTCTTTCCTCAGATTTTCTCGTTTCGCGGACAAAAGGGCGGCTGTTGGCCGCCCTTTTGGAGTTTGTTATTTGCTTTCCGTCAGATCACTCGGCGGGTATGTACTTGTCGATGATGGTCTGGACGGTGCCGTCGGAGATCAGCTCGTTGAGCGCGGTGTTGATGGCGTCGAGCAGGGCGGTGTTGCCCTTGTTCAGGCCGATGGCGTAATCCTCGTTGGCATACTCGGTGTCAAGGATGGTGAGGCCGGCGTTGTTCTTGACAAACTCCTGAGCAGGAGCGTTGTCGATGACGACGCAGTCGACCTGGCCGTTCATGAGGGCCTGGACAGCGGTGAAGCCGTCGTCGTAAGCCATGACATGCTCCTCGCCGTAGTCGTCGGTGCAGTAGATGTTGCCGGTGGTGCCGCGCTGAGTGCCGATGAGGCCCTCGCCCATGTTGTCAATGGTGACGTCGCTGCCTTCCTTCACGATGATGACCTGCACGCCGGTGGCGTAGCTGTCGGTGAAGTCCATGACGAGCTGGCGGTCCTCGTTGACGGTCACGCCGGCCATGACGATGTCGCTCTTGCCCTGCTGGACGGCCAGCAGCGCGCTGTCAAAGTCCATGTCGAGGATGTCGAGCTCGAGGCCCAGCTTCTCGGCAATGGCGGTGGCGATCTCAACGTCGATGCCCTCGAAGCCGCCGTCGTCGGTGGTCATCTCATAGGGCGGGAACTGGGCGTTGGTGCTCATGGTGAGCTTGCCCTCAACGATGGTGGTGAAAGTTCCGTCTCCCTCGGGAGCCTCGGAAGCGGGGGCCTCGGAAGCGGGGGCCTCGCTCGCGGGAGCCTCGGACTCGGGAGCGTCGGTCGGGTCGGACGCGGCCTCGCCGCAGGCGGCAAGCGCAAAGACCATGCAGAGCGCAAGCACAAGAGCAAGTATCTTTTTCATTTCATTTCCTCTTTTCCATGTTCCGGCTTTCCGCCGGTTTGATAACGTCGACAATAATACACCAGCCGCCTCCCTTTGTCAACTGAAAAATTGCAATTTTATGCGAAAAACCCGATTGTTGACCAGAAACGGCCCAAAATTATTCAAATCTAAATGAATAACGCGCCCGAAACTGGATATTTTCGGACGCGTTCGGACTTTGTGTTGTGCAACTTGGCTATCAGGCTATCTCCGCAGCAGCCTTCCGGCCAGGGCGAAGAGGGCGAAGGCGATGATATTCACCGCCACGACGCTGGCGCCGCTGGGGGTCTCGAGCGCGTAGGAGAGCGTCATGCCCAGCGTGAAGCAGACCACGGAGAGCACGGCGGAGCAGACGGTGACGGAGCGGAAGCTCCTGAAAACGCGCATGGCGGAGAGCGCCGGGAAGATGATGAGGCTGGAGATGAGCAGTGCGCCCATCATGCGCATGCCGAGCACGACGGTGATGGCCGTGAGTATGGCGAGGAGCATGTTGTAGCCCTCCGCCTTCGTGCCCGTGGCGCGGGCAAAGGTCTCGTCAAAGGTGACGGCGAAGATGCGCGGGTAGAAGAGCGTGAACACCACGAGCACCGCGGCGCAGAGGATGACGCTGAGCACCGCGTCCGAGCCCGAGATGGTGAGGATGCTGCCGAACATGTAGTTTGAGACGTTGGTGTTCACCCCGCTGGTGAGCGAGATGACCAGGACGCCGACGGCGAGCGCGCCGCTGGAGATGAGCGCGATGGCGGCGTCGCCCCTGACCCTGCCGGACTGCGACACGCGCAGCAGCAGCACGGCGGCGACAACGACCACGGGCACGGCCACGGCCAGCGGGGCTACCCCCAGCGCCGAGGCTATCGCCAGCGCGCCGAAGCCGACGTGCGAGAGGCCGTCGCCTATCATCGAGTAGCGCTTGAGCACCAGCGAGGTGCCGAGCAGCGCCGCGCAAAGCGACACCAGCACGCCCACGAGGAAGGCCCGCACCAGAAACGGGTAGGAGAGCATTTCGAGCAGTATCATTTGCAGCCGCCTCCCCTCAGCTTGAGCTCCGCCTCGCTGCCGTGATAGCCCGCGACGGTGCCGAAATAGAGCTGCGAGTGGCCGAGCTGCAAGATGTGCGTGGCGTAGCGCTCCGCCGCCGCGACGTCGTGCGAGACCATGATGACGGTGACGCCGTCGCAGAGGTTGATGAGCTTGAGGAGGTTGTACATCTCCCCCGTCGCCACCGGGTCGAGGCCCGCGACGGGCTCGTCGAGGAGCAGCAGCTTGCTGGTGGCGCACAGGGCGCGGGCGAGCAGCACGCGCTGCTGCTGGCCGCCGGAGAGCTCCTGATAGCAGCGGCCCTTGAACTCGAGCATGCCCATGCGCTCCAGGTTGCGCTCGGCCTCGCGCTTGTCCTCCTTTGAGTAGAAAAACCGCCGGCCGAGGCTGTTGAGCCGCCCTGAGAGCACGACCTCGAACACCGAGGCCGGGAAATCCCGCTGCAGCGCCGTCTGCTGAGGCAGATAGCCTATCTCGCTGCGCTTGAGGCCGTCGCCGTACTCGATGGTGCCGGTCTCCGGCTCCTTGAGGCCGAGGAGGCCCTTCATGAGCGTGGACTTGCCGGAGCCGTTCTCACCGACGACGCAGAGGTAGTCCCCCGCGTTCACGGCGAAGTTCACGCCGCGGAGCACCGTGTCGCCCCCGTAGGCGAAGGAGAGGTCCTTGCAGGTTATTAGCGCCATCAGCTGAGCGCCTCCCTCAGCGCGTCCACGTTCTGCCGCATGAGGTCGAGGTAGGTTACGCCCTCCTCGAACTGCGCCCTTGTGACGTTGTGGCAGGCGGAGAAGAGCAGCTTCTTCGCGCCCGTGGCCTCGCATATGGTGTCCGCCATGTCCTCGTTCGAGAGCTCGATGTGGAACACGACGGGGATGTGCTCCTCGTTCACCTTATCTATAAGGAAGGCCACCGTGGCCGCGGAGGGCTCCGCCTCGTCCGCGCAGCCGGGCCAGGCGGCGTAGTACTCCAGACCGTAGGCCTTGGCAAAGTACAGCAGCGGGAAGCGGTCGCCGAAGACGATGGTGTTCCTCACGCCGTTTGCGACCACGTCGGTGAAGGCCGCGTCCAGCTCGTCGAGCTCGGCGCAGTAGCTCTCGAGCGCGGCGTTGTACTCGGCCTCGCCCTCGGGGTCCGCCTCGCTGAGCGCCGCGGCTATCTTCTCGCAGATGAGCTTGGCGTTGCGCGGGCTGGTCCAGACGTGCTCGTCGTACTCCACCCCGCCGTCGTCATGCTCCTCCTCGTCGACCTCCATGCCCTCGACGTGCTCCTCCTCGAGCAGCTCCACGCAGTCCATGAGCGTCACGGTGCGCACGCCGTCGCCGACGGACTCGAGCACGTCCGCGACCCAGGCGTCGGACACGCCGCCGACGTAGATGAACACGTCGCAGTTTTGTATCTCGATGATGTCCTTGGGCGAAGGCTCGTAGGAGTGCGTCTCGCTGCCGGGGGGCAGCAGGAGCGTGACCTCGCCCCGGTCGCCCACGAGCTGGCGGGCGAAGTCGTAGGGCGCAAAGACCGTGGCGACGACGGAGATGCCCTCCGTCTCCGGCTCGGCCTGAGCCCCGCAGCCGGCCAGGGGCAGGCTCAGGAGCGTCAGGGCTATCAAAATGGCAGCGATCTTCTTCATATTTCCTCCATTCGGACAAAAAACAAAAGGCGGGCGGCCCTTTCGGGACCGCCCGCTGGCAGCGGGAGAAGGATTCGAACCCTCACATACGGAGTCAGAGTCCGCTGTGCTACCTTTACACAATCCCGCTATGCGCAAAAGCTATTATATCCGATTTTCCGGCTTTGTCAAGCAAAATTTGCGCGTCATATGTAAATAAGTATCAAACCCACCAGCACGCCGACGACGGTGGCGAAGGCCGGGAGCTTGGAGCGCCACATGAGTATGGCCTCGGGCAGCAGCTCGCCGAAGACGACGTAGAACATCGCGCCCGCGGCAAAGCTCAGCGAGAGCGACAGCCACATGGGCGAGAGCGTGCCGAGACAGAAGCCCAGCACCGCGCCGATTATCGTGGGCGCGCCGGAGAGGGCCGTGATGACGATGGCCTTCAGCCGCTTGGAGCCGCCGGTGATGAGCGGCACAGAGACGGCCATGCCCTCAGGGATGTTGTGCAGGCCGATTATGACGGCCATGATGAGGCCGGAGCCGCCGAGGAAGCCGGCTTCCAGGTTGCCCGCGTAGGACGCGCCGATGACCATGCCCTCGGGCATGTTGTGCAGCGCGATGGCGCAGGCCATTACCACGCCCGCGATGAAGAGCTGATACTTCGAGGCCGGGCCGCCGTCCTCGGAGCAGGTCTCGTGCCGGACGTAGTGGTCGCTGTGGATGAGCTCGTCCAGGTCGTCGGCGGTCTTGGGGTGGTCGGCGTCGATGTGGGCGATCTCGTGGTTCGTCTTTTTGTCGATCCAGAGGTTGAGCAGCCAGATGACGACGTAGCCGAACAGTACGCCCGCGACGACGAAGAACACGCTCACCGGCTCTGTCGCGCCGTCGGGCTCGAGCGCGCCGGAGATCATGTCGAAACATACGACGCCGGTCATGATGCCGCCGGCGAAGGCCAGCAGCAGGCTGACGATGCGGCTCGAGTCGCGCTTGAGCAGCGCGCCCACCGCGCCGCCGAGGCCGGTGCCGCCCACTCCGGCCACTGCTGTGATGACGATTATCCAGCCGATATCTGACATGGCTGAGATCACTCCCGTATTAGAGTCAGCTGAGGCTCTTTAAAAGTTCCGCGGCGCCGGAGACTATCTCCTCCGCACCAAAGCCCACGAGCTGCTCGTGGGTGCGGAAGCCCCAGTCCACGGAGATGCAGTGTATTCCCGCGTTTTTGGCGGTCTGGATGTCCACCTCGGAGTCGCCGACGTAGACGCTCCGCTCCGGCGTGCCGCCCAGCTCGCGCATGGCGGCTAGCACGGTGTCCGGCGCGGGCTTGCGCTCCACCACGCCGGGCTGGTCGCCCACCGCGGTCTCGACGAGGCCCTTGAAATATTCCGCCGCCAGGTCCTGCGTCGCGGCGTGGGGCTTGTTCGAGACTATGGCGCAGCGGACGCCCTTATTCCTGAGCTCTGCGAGCAGCTCCGGTATGCCCGGATACGGGCGGGTCTTGTCCGCGCTGTGCGCCCGGTAATAGGCGAAGTAGCAGTCAAAGACCTGCTGGTACACGGGGCAGTCCCTGCCGCCGGGGACGCTCTGGGCTATGAGATAGTTCGAGCCGTAGCCCAGGCGGGCCCGGATCTCGTCACGGGTGGCCTCGGGGAAGCCGAATTCGCGCAGCGCGTGGTTCACGCCGTCCGTCAGGTCGTCCAGCGTGTCCAGCAGCGTGCCGTCCAAATCAAAAATAACAGTGTCGTACTTCATAACTCTAAAATAATAGTCCATTTCAGCGGCCATGTCAACCTTGACAAGAAGCAAAACCTATGATAATATATGTGAGCTTTGACCTGCGGAAGTACCCAAGAGGCCGAAGGGGCTCCCCTGCTAAGGGAGTAGTCGGTGTTGAGCCGAGCGAGGGTTCAAATCCCTCCTTCCGCGCCAGGCAAAAAGCCTTACAGCGTCTGCTGTAAGGCTTTTTCTTTTTTATTCCCAGATCACCGTACCGCCCACGGGGCGTATGCTCAGCGCGCGGCAGCTGCCTTGGCCGAGCGCGGCCTCCACCTCGGCGCTGAAGCTCTCGAGCGCGTCGAGCGGGACGAAGGCCTGGATGGTGCCGGCAAAGCCGCCGCCGTGTACGCGGCAGGCGCCGCGCCCCGCGAGCGCGCGCTCCGCGACGGCCAGCGCTACGGCCATGGCCTGCTCCTTTGCGGCGCCCGTGGGCGTTATGTTCTGCAGCAGCTCCCAGGAGGAGCGGCCGGACTCGCGCACCAGCGCGAGGAAGGCGTCCATGTCGCCGCGCTCCAGCGCGTCGGCCTCCTCGGCGGACCTCCTGTCGTCCGCGAAGAAGTGCATGGCCCTCAGCACGGCGCGGTCGCCCGCGGCGCGCCTGAGCTCCGGCAGGGCGCGCAGGAGCTCGGCCTCGTCCACCTCGCGGAGTACCTTCCGGCCGAAATAGGCCGCCACGGCGCCCATCTCCTCGGGTATGGAGGCATACTCGCCCGTCAGCGCCGCGTGGCTGGCGCCGGAGTCGATTATGCACAGCGCATAGCCCAGGCTCTCGAGGTCCACGGCCACGCTGCGCACCACCGGCTCCGCCGGGTCCGCGAAGTCTATGGCCACCGCGCCGCCGACGGAGGACGCGGTCTGGTCCATGAGCCCGCTGGGCTTGCCGAAATAGACGTTCTCCGCCCTCTGGCCGAGCTGGGCGATGGTGACGGCGTCGAGCTCGCCCGAGCAGAACAGACAGTTCTCGATGACGCCCAGCAGCACCTCGCAGGCCGCCGAGGATGACAGGCCCGAGCCGGGCAGCACCTCGGAGACGGCATAGGCGTCGAAGCCCGCGACCTCATAGCCGCGCTCCTTCACGAGCCCGGCCATGCCGCGCACGAGGGCGGCGGTGCTCTCCCGCTCGTCCGTGCGGGGCAGCAGCTCGTCGAGGCTTATCTCCACCATGGGCCATCCCTCGGACTGGAACCTTATCCTGTTCAGGCCGTTCGGCGCCGCGCAGGCCAGGAAGTCGAGGTCCACGGCCCCGGCGAGCACCCGGCCGTGCTGATGGTCCGTGTGGTTGCCGCAGATCTCGGTGCGGCCCGGCGCGGAGCAGAGCACGACGGGGCGCTCCTCGTCCCCGCCGAAGCTGCGGGCGAACCCGTCGAGCACATGGGCCACCTTGGCCCTGGCCCCGCTTATCTCGCCGTATTTGAGCCGGGACAGCGTCCCGTCCAGCTCGCCCGCGCCCAGAGCGCGGCGCACGGCGCCCAGTTTCTGCATCTTCATTCTCTCCTCTTTTGCATAATAAAACCGCTGCAAAGAAGGCGGATCGCTCACATCTGCTTTGCAGCGGTTTACTGCGTTTTTATGTGATTACTTCTTCTGGACGTACTTCAGGCAGTCCAGCATGACCGCGACAAGAATTATAATACCGGAGAACACAAACTGCAAGTTCGTGTCTATGCCGAGCGTGGTCAGGGAGTAGGTCAGCGCGGTGAAGATGAACACGCCGACGACGACGCCGGAGATCTTGCCGATGCCGCCGGTGAAGGAGATGCCGCCGACGACGCAGGCCGCGATGGCGTCCATCTCCCAGCCCTGGCCGTAAGCCGCGGAGCCGGAGCCGATCATGCGTATGCACTCGAGCCAGGAGCCGAAGCCGTAGAGCACGCCGGCCATGATGAAGGCGCCGACGGTGACCTTGAAGACGGAGATGCCGGAGACGGAGGCCGCCTCGGGGTTGCCGCCGACCGCGTACAGGTTCTTGCCGAAGGTGGTCTTGTTCCAGATGAACCAGACGACGATAACGGCCGCCGCCGCCCAGAGTATGATGGTCGGGAACTTGCCCAGTTTGGGGATGATCATGGAGGGGATGGTGCTGTCGATGCCGCCGAAGGACACGCCCTTGGTCGAGTAGGTGACGAGGCCGAAGATGACGAGCATGTTGGCCATGGTCGAGATGAAGGGGTGCATCTTGAACTTGGCGGTGAAGAAGCCGGCTATCGTGGTGAAGATGGTGCACAGCACGATGCAGACGATGAGCGCGAAGAACACGCGGCCGAGCAGCGGCATGCCGGTGAAGTCGAAGACCTTCCCGAACACGGAGCCGGTGTTGGGGCCGTTGTGCATGATTATGGTGGCCGCGGTCATGCCCATGCCGACCATACGGCCTATGGACAGGTCCGTGCCGGCCAGCAGTATGAGTCCCGCGACGCCCAGGGCCAGGAACATGCGCGGCGAGGCCTGGGACAGGATGTTCAGCACGTTGTTGAGCGTGAGCAGGGGCACACCCTTCACGATGGGCGTGACTATGCACAGCGCGATGAAGATGATTACTATGGCTATGTACAGGCCGTTGCGCAGGAAGAAGTCGCGCCGGTTGAAGGTGTAGCGGTAGTTCTCCCAGGACTGGGCCGTCTTTTCACCATAGGTGAACTTCGACATGCGCAGCAGGTCGATGAGGTGGTACTTGTGGTCGAAGGCGGCGTGGCGCCGGTCCTTTATCTCCTGCTTTTCCTTGAGCAGGTTCATCTTCGCGTCGAAGAGGCGGTTCTTGTGGACGTATCTCTCGTCCTTGAGCTCCTGCTGATCGGAGAGCTTGGACACCGTCTCCTGGTGCTCTTTATGCAGCTGCTCGACGGCTTCTTTGTAGTTCTCCTGGGCCTTGACGTTCTCCTCGGCGCAGCTGGCGACCACGGCCTGGTAATAGGCGCCGTAGTTGGCCTTGAGGTAGCTCTCGGCCTCGGCGATGAGCTTGGAGACCTCGGCCTTGTTCTTGGCCTCGACCTCCTTGGCCGCGGCGAGCTGCTTTTTGAGCTCGGCGGCTCGCTTCTGCTTCTCCTCGGCCGTGTAGATGCGGTCGCGCTTGAGGTTCTCAAGGCTGTTCTGGATGTCCAGGACCTTGTCGGTGCCGTCCACGCGCAGGGCGTTTATCTTTTCCTGTATGGCGCCCACATGCTCGTCGATCGGAGCGAGCAGCTGAGCCTCCTGCTCAGCCGTCAGGATCTTTGATTTTTCTGCTACCATATGTGCTTCTCCTACCTTACAGGTATTTTGCGCTGAGTCTCAAAAGCTCTTCCTGATCCGTCTCCTTGGTGTTCACGATGCCGGAGAGGTGTCCGTTGCTCATGACGCCTATGCGGTTCGTGATGCCGAGGATCTCGGGCATTTCGGAAGAGACGACTATTATCGTCTTGCCGGCCTTGGCCATCTGGATTATGAGCTCATAGATCTCGTACTTGGCGCCGACGTCGATGCCGCGGGTCGGCTCGTCCATCATGAAGACCTGCGGCTCGCGCTCGAGCCACTTGCCGAAGATGACCTTCTGCTGGTTGCCGCCGGAGAGGCTGGTTATCATGTCGTCCGGGCCCATGCACTTGGTGCGCATGACCTTGATCTCCTTGTTCGTGGCCTTGACCATCTTGGGATTGGACAGCGCCGGGCCGGACTTGTACTGATTGAGGTTGGCTATCGTCGTGTTGAAGGTGAGGTCGCACTTGAGGAAGAGGCCGTTGGCCTTGCGCTCCTCGGTTATCATGGCGAAGCCGTGCTCGATGGCCTCCCTGGCGTTGGTGAAGTTCATGAGCCTGCCCTTGAAGTACACGCGCCCGGCGGCCCTGGTGCGCACGCCGAAGATCGTCTCGAGGAGCTCCGTCCTGCCCGCGCCGACCAGGCCGTAGAGGCCGAAGATCTCGCCCTCGCGCACGTCGAAGCTCACGTCCTGCAGATAGGGCGCGTACTTCGTGGAGAGGTGCTGCACGGAGAGGATGGTCTCCCCCGGCGTGTTGTCCACGGGCGGGAAGCGGCTCTCGAGCGAGCGGCCGACCATGGCGGCGATGAGCTCGTTCATGTTCGTGTCCTCGGCGCGCTTGGTCATGACGAGCTTGCCGTCGCGCAGGACCGAGATCTCGTCGCAGATCTCGAATATCTCATCCATCTTGTGAGAGATATATATAAGCGAGATGCCCTGATCGCGCAGCATCCGCATCATTTCAAAGAGTTTTTCGACCTCCTGCACGGTGAGGGAGGAGGTGGGCTCGTCCAGGACGATGACCTGAGAGTTGTAGGAGATGGCCTTGGCTATCTCGCACATCTGCCGCTGGGAAACGGACATGTTCCGCATCGGCTGGTTCAGGTTCACGGTCATGCCGAGCTTACGGAAAAGCTCGGAAGCCTTCTTTTTCATTCCGCCCTCGTCGACGACGCCCATTGCGTTGGTCGGGTAGCGGCCGAGGAACAGGTTGTCCGTCACGTTCCGCTCCAGGCACTGGTTGAGCTCCTGGTGGACCATGGCGATGCCGTTCTCCAGCGCGTCCTTGGGGCCGGAAAAGCTGATCTCCTTGCCGTTTAGAAAGATCTTCCCCTCGTCCTTCTGGTAGGTGCCGAAAAGACACTTCATCATCGTCGACTTGCCGGCGCCGTTTTCGCCCATAAGGCCCATGACAGTCCCGCGCCTGACGTCCAGATCTATGTGGTCAAGCACGCGGTTGCGGCCGAAGGACTTGCTCATGCCGCGTATTGACAGGACGATATCATTTTTCGCATCTGCCATTCTTGTTAACTCCCGTTTTGCAAATTTGCAGTTTCAGCGAAAACCTGATTCTGCCGGATTTTCATTACAAATTGCTATTAGGGAGAAGTTATTTCTCCCTAATAGCAAAGGTTTAAGTTAGCTTACACTGTGTCTGTGCAGCCTGCTCACTGGCTGAGAATGCCGGTGTAGGAGGCGGCGTTGTCGGTCTTGACCATGTTGATGGCGAAGGCATCGTACATGTCGGGGTTGCCCAGACGGTTGGTGATGTTGGACTCGGTCTGGCCGTCGCCGGCGATGTACTCGACGTTCAGGTTCAGCAGATCGTCGTACTTCTGCAGCAGCGGCTGATAGGTGGAGCCGAGGAAGTTATCGGCGGAGTTGTAGATGTTCAGCCAGACGTTCTTGGTCGGGTGAGCGGTGGCGTCGAGCTGGTTGGAGACGGGCGCATAGGTGACGGTGGAATCCAGGAAGTCCTCGTAGTTGTCCGCGGTCACGGCCACGTTCAGGGCGTAGTAGCTGCGGGAGGCCTCGTCGTAGTAGAAGACGTCGGAGCTCAGGACGTTGCCGGCGTCGTCGGCGGTGCCTATGCCGGTGTCGATGTCCACGCCGTCAAGGGCGTTGCGCAGGACGCGGAGGGTCAGGTAGGCCTGCACGTCGGCGTGCTGGCTGATGGTGCCGCCGTAGCCCTCAGCGATGGCGGCGACGGCGTCGGAGTTGGCGTCGTAGCCGAAGGTGGGGACACCCTCAGCCTTGGACCAGGCGAGGAACATGCTCATGCCCATGCCGTCGTTGTTGGAGGCGACGATGTCGATCTGATCGCCGAAGGAGGAGGCCCAGGTGCCGATGGCGTTGCCGGCGGTGGCGGCGTCCCAGGTGGCGCCGGCGGAGTTCTTCATCTCCTGAGAGGCGAGCTCACGGACGATGTAGGTGGTGCCGTCTATCTCGAGGGTGCCGTCCTTGACGTAGGTGGAGGTGCCGTCGATGTTGGTGCCGACGGGGGTGCTGTCGATGACGCCGTCGACCTCAACGGCGGTGCCGAGAGCGCTGCGGACGCCGCGGGTACGGGCGATGGAGTCGTTGTGGCCGATGTCGCCGACGGCGAGGACGTAGCCGATGATGCCGTCGCCATTGCGGTCGAGGCCCTCGATGTTGGCCTTTATGTAGTCAAGGATCATGGTGCCCTGCAGCTCGGCGCCCTGGTTGGCGTCGAAGCCGACGTAGTAGGTGTTCTCGTTGAAGGTCAGAGCGGCCATGTCGAGCTCACCGGTGGTGCTGTTGGAGGGCTGACGGTTGAACCAGACAAGGGGCTTATCCTTGTTGGCAACGGTGGTGTCGCCGCCGTCGGCGGGAGCCTCGCTGGCCGGGGTGTCGCCGTCGGCAGGCGGAGTGGAGGTGTCGGTGCTGGCCTCGCCGCAGGCGGCGAGCGCAAAGATCATGACAAGCGCGAGAAGCAGTGCAAGTATTTTCTTCATGGCAATTCTCCTTTTTCATTTTCGGTATCGGCGGGACTCCTCTTATCCCGCCCGGTGTTACAATTCTATTAAAATCTGCCAGCGAAAACAAGGTTAAATATCACCGAAAGGAAGTTAGAATTTTATTTGAATACGACAATTTAATTAAATTGGAGTATGCCATTTTGTTCAACATGTTGAGTTTTTCACTGCTCGAAGGCGAACAGGGCTTTCTGACTGTCCATGGTAAAAATGTTTTCCCTATCCACCACCTGTGTCGAAGTGTCCACGGTCTTGTCGAGGGAGTCTCCCTGGCCGGCGAGGAGCTTGTAGGCACTCTCCACGCCGAGGTAGCCCATGGCGTAGGGGTTCTGCACGACGAGCGCGTCCACGCTGCCCTCCTGCAGCCCGTCCACGGTGACGACGTTGGAGTCGAAGCCGACGAGGAACACGCTCTCGGAGAGGCCGAGCGCACTCACGGCCTCGGCGGCGCCGACGCTGGTGGGCTCGTTGAAGGCGAGCAGGACGTTTATCTCCGGGTGCTCGGCGAGCATGGCCTCGGTGTCCTCCTTCGCCTGCCCGGCCTCGGCGAGGGTGTTTATGACTGCCGCGACTTCGGCGCGGCCGCTCTCTTGCAGCAGGTCGACGGCGCCGTGCTCGCGCTCCTGGCCGTTGGCGCTGCTGATGTCGTAGTTCACGATGCCCACGGTGAGCTCGCCCTCCACGCGCTCGAGCGCGGCCTGCGCGGCCATGCGGCCCGCGGCGTAGTTGTCCGTGCCGATGTAGGTGCTGACCATTTCGGAGGCGACGGAGCTGTCTATGGCGACTATCTTCACGCCCGCGCGGGCCGCGTCGTCGATGGCGGAGGCGTTGTTCTCATAGTCGATGGCGGAGAACACCAGCGCCTCGGCCCCGGCGGCCACGGCGTCGGCGACCATGCGGTTCTGGGCCTCGTAGTCCTCCTCGGTCTCGGGGCCGGTTATGGTGAGCTTGAGGTTGTACTCCGTGGCGGCGGCCTCGGCCCCGGCAAACACCGAGAGCCAGAACTCCGTCTGCGTGGACTTGGCCACGAGCGCCACGGTGTGCTGCTCCGTAGCGGCGGTGGCGCCGCAGCCGCCCAGCAGCAGCGCCGAGATAAGCACGCAGACGGCGGCTAGCCTACTTCGTCTCATAGTCGCCCTCCCGAATTCTGGGCATGCGTATCTCCACGCAGGTGCCGACGTCCGGCTCGCTGGTGATGCTCAGCCCGTAGTTGCGACCGAAGTATATCTTCAGCCTGTCGTTGACGTTCTTGATGCCTATGCCGGTGCGGTCCGTGGGGCCGTGCTGCATGATGGCCTCCAGCTGTTCCGGGCTCATGCCGACTCCGTTGTCCTGCACGGAGAACACGATGTCGTCCCCGTCGAAGCGGACGCGCACGTCGATGCGGCCCTCGTCCACCATGAGGTCCAGGCCGTGGTTGATGGAGTTCTCTATGATGGGCTGGAGGGTTATCTTGTTGCAGTAGTAGCCCAGGCAGTCCGGGTCCACGTCGAAGGTGTAGGTGAACTGGTTCTTGTAGCGGTACATCTGGATCTGCAGGTAGCTCTCGGCGTGCTCTAGCTCCTTGGCGATGGGTATGAGCTCGTGGCCGCGGCTGATGCTGATGCGGAAGAGCCGCGCGAGGGCGTGCACCATCTTGACGGCGTCCGCGTTGCGGCCCTGCTCGCACATCCAGGCGATGGAGTCGAGCGTGTTGTAGAGGAAGTGCGGGTTTATCTGCGCCTGCAGGGCCTTGAGCTCCGTCTTGCGGAGGTTGACCTCCTCCTCGCGCACGGTGGTCATCAGCTCCTGTATGCGCAGCACCATGTGCTCGAAGGAGTCCGAGAGCTCCTGCACCTCGCGCGTGCCGCCGACGGGGCGGTAGGTGAAGTGGTCGGCGTCGGACTCGAAGCTCTCCATGGCCGAGGCCAGGCCGCGCAGGGGCTTGCCGATGAGCCGCGAGAGCAGCCAGCTCGTCAGCACGGCGACGGCCAGCACCACGACCGCCAGCCATAAGGAGAGGCGGATCATGTCGTTCACGTTGCGGTTCACCAGCTCGTCGACATAGCTCACGCCCACGGCGCGCCAGCCGCTCTCGCCCACGCTGGCCACGGAGTAGATGACCGTGTCGTCCGCGTAGGCCCCGTCCTCCAGCGCCGCCAGCGCCTCCGTGTCCTCGCTCTTGAGCCCGGCGTAGAGGAGCTGCTGCTGGGGGTGGTAGATGATGTTGCCGGCGTCGTCCATGAGGAAGCAGTAGCCGCGCTGGCCGATGCTGACGTTCTTTATGTAGCTGGAGATGCCCGAGAAGCTCAGGTCCAGCGAGACCCAGGCGGCCTCGCCCCCGCCCTCGAGCGGGGCCGTCATCGTGACGACCCAGGGGTAGTAGCCCTCGAATATCGTCTCCACATGCGGCGCCGTCATGAAGGAGCCGCCGGTGGCGCGGGCCATGTCGAGGTCGAAGGAGAGGTTTTGCAGGATGTTCTCCTTGGGCTCGCGGTCCGGCGACCAGCAGTCGAGCAGCTCGCCGTCCGCGGAATAGCTCGTGACGGCCACGACGTCGGGGCGGAACTTCAAAAACGCGGCCAGCAGCCGGTCGCGGCTCTCCCCGCTCTCGGAGACGGACTGCTCCACCAGCCTCATGGCCTGGTCCATGTCGCTAAGATAGCTGCCGACGGTGTTCGACACCTGGGACACGGCCTGGGCGCTGCTGGTCTGGGCGCTCTGCACCATGGCGCTGCGGTAGCGGTCCAGGAACAGGGCTATGCAGCAGATGAGTATGACCGCCACCGTGCCCACGACCATGGTCACGAGTATGCTGGTTATGCGCAGCTTCGTGCGGGGCGCTCTGTCCCTCACGCGCCCTCACCCGCCCTTCCGGAGTCCAGCCTGCGCCGCATGGCGTTGGGCGACTCGCCGCAGTATTTTTTGAAACAGTAGGAAAAGTAGTGCTGGTCCGTATAGCCGCAGCGCCGGGAGATCTCCTGCACCTTCAGCGAGGAGGAGGCGAGCAGCTCCTGCGCGGCCTCCATGCGCTTGCGGATGAGTATGTTGATGAAGGTCTCGCCCGCGTATTTCTTTATGCAGGCGCTCAGGTGGTTGGGGCTGACGTCCAGCATCCCGCTGAGCGAGACGAGGGAGAGCCCGGCGTCCATGTAGTTCTGGTCGATGGTCTCCAGCGCCCGCTTGCACAGGAGGTTCCCGCCCTTGACGGCGGGGGCGAGGTCGCTTATGAACTGCGCGCCGCCCTCGCTGCGGTCGCCCTGCCTGAGCGCCTCCATGGCCTCGCGATAGGCCCCGTGCAGCTCGCTCAGGCTGCGGACCATGCGGCTGACGCCGATGCGGCAGCGCCGGCCCAGCACGCGGTCGGCCATCTGCGGCAGCTCGTCGGCGAGGATGTGCAGATACTCGTCGAAGTCCGAGGGGTTGCCCAGCAGCACGGTTATGACCTTGCCCGAGGCGAAGAAGCTGACGCTGCGCAGGTATTTCGAGGCCAGCCTGTCCACGGAGGCCACGAAGGCCGGGGCCGTGCGGTTGGCGCCGTCCTCGCCCAGGAGGGTGGAGACCATGACGGTGTAGCAGGGGCGGTCGCTCTTGTCGCGCAGCAGTCCGCACTGGCGGGCGTAGGCCTCCGAGTGAGCGTCGCCCTCCGGGTCGGCGAAGTCGTCGAGCACCAGCGGCATGAGCATGGCCGCGCGCAGGTCGGGCCCGTCCGCGCGCGGCGGGGCCTGGCGGAACATGGCGAACTGCGCGTCTATCTTCTGGTGGATGTTGCGCAGCTCCGCGCCCAGGCCCTCCATGGTCAGGGGCTTGAGCATGTAGCTGATGATGTTGTACTGTATCGCCTGCTTGGCGTACTCAAAGTCGTCGTAGCCGCTCAGGAAGGCTATGTTCGTCGCGGGGCGCACCTCGCGCACCTGCCGGGCGAGCTCGATGCCCGAGATGAAGGGCATGCGTATGTCGGTGAGCAGCAGGTCCGGCTCCAGCTTTTCCACGAGCTGCAGCGCGTCCAGCCCGTTGCTGGCGCTGCCCACGAGCTTGAAGCCGTACTCCTCCCAGGGGATCATGGAGCACACCGCCTCGCGCAGCTCGTCCTCGTCGTCGGCGACTATCACGGTGTAGAGCGTCTTTGATCTCATCGCGGCACCGTCCTTTCAATATGGCAATATTATATCAGACGGGCCCGGCTATAACAATTTTTTCTTAGCTGATCCGACAAAAAACAAATCGCCCCGCGGCGGAGTGTTCCGCTGCGGGGCGATTTTTTGTTTCCGGCCTTACGGCTGGCGGTAGCAGTCGAGCATCAGATGCTTGAAGAGCTGCTCGTGCACGCTCAGCTTGCGGCCCTTCTTGGTTATCAGGGAAAAGGGCATGGTGAAGTCGTAGTCGACGAGGTCCAGGACGCAGATCTGGTCCAGGTCCGCCTCGGTTATGTCCGATTGCAGCGTCCTGGCCACGAGGTTTTCGTTTTTCTTGACGATGTCTATCGCCTGGTGCGGGACCATGCAGACGTAGGCGAGGTTCAGCCTGATGTTGTGCCTTGCAAATTCCTCCGCAATCGCCGTGCCGGGCACGGTCTTGATCTCGGGCATCAGCAGCGGGACGTTGTCCAGCTCGCGTATGGAGATCTTCCCCTTCTTCGCAAAGGGGTGGCTCTTGTTGACGATGAACACCTGCTGCACGTTCTCCAGCTCGGTAACGTTGAGCTTCCTGGTGTCGCACTCGCCGTATACCATGCCGAAGGCCGCGTCGCCCTTCAGGACCATGTCCGTGCAGACTGCGGAGTATTCGTTTATGAGGCTCACGCTGAATTCGTCCGGGGGAGTCAGCAGCAGCTTTTGCAGCGAGGGCGGCAGCTTCATGAAGCGCCCCATGGTCACGGCCACGGTGATGCTCGTCTTGCCCATCGCCTCGAGCTTGCCGAAATTATAGATCTTGTCCACGTGCTCGACGATTACCAGCGCCTCGGAATACACGGATTTGCCGAGGTTCGTCAGTTCCAGCCCGTTCGCGGACCGGTAGAAGAGGTCTGCCATGAGCTCGTCCTCCAGCCGGCGTATGGCTGCACTTATCCCCTGCGGGCTTATGTTGAGGGAGACGGCCGCCTTTGACATGCTGCCCAATTTGCATATTTCAATAAAATACCGGAGCTGATTAATATCCATCGTATCCTCCTTCCTGCTAATTATATGGGCACATGTATGTGTATGTATACAGTGAGTTTAATCAATTTAGGGCAAAAAATCCAGCCATCTTTTGTTGATGTTGCAACTGATAATTGATAGGTCAGTAACTTAACAATGTTTTGTTGAAGCATAAACAATGTGGATAATGTGCGGAAAAAGCCGTTTATTGTCGGAAAAATAGATACATGATATTTTTTAGACAAATCAAACCGCCGATTCCCGCAGCTGTCTCTCAACTCAGATTCAGCAAATATTTTTACATTGCGGAGGGTGGTTTCGGCCGCCGCGCGGGGCCGGACACCCGGGAAAGGAGAAAGGGCAATGGAGCTTCCTCTCAAGGGCATCCGCATTCTCGACCTCAGCACGATGTATCCCGGTCCGCTCTGCACCATGATGCTTGCCGACTTCGGCGCGGAGGTCATCAGGGTGGAACCGCCCAAGGGCGGCGACCTCTGGCGGCTCTCTCAGCCGAGGGTGAACGGCCTCGGCATGCCGTACCTGCAGGTCAACCGGAACAAGAAGAGCCTCTGCCTGAACCTCAAGGAGCCCGAGGCCAGGGAGATCTTCTACAAGCTCGTCCGCGACGCCGACGTCGTCGTCGAGCAGTACCGCCCCGGCGTGGCGGCGAGGCTCGGCATCGACTACGACACGGTGAGCCGCCTCAATCCCAGGCTCGTCTACTGCTCCATCTCCGGCTTCGGCCAGGACGGCCCGTACCGCCTTCGCTCGGGGCACGACCTCAACTACATCAGCTGCGCCGGCATCCTGGGCCTCACGGCCTGGAAGGGCTGCAAGCCGGCCATCCCCAGCGTGCAGATAGGCGACGTCGGCGGCGGCGCGCTCTACGCCATGAGCGGCATACTCATCGCGCTCATGGGCGCGAAAGCCACCGGCCGCGGCCAGTATGTGGACACCGCGATGTTCGACGGGGCCATCTCCCTCATGGGCTGGAACGCCTCCGGCTACTTCGCCACGGGCGAGGACGTGGAGCCCGAGAGCGGCATCCTCCTCGGCCAGCTCGCCTGCTACAACGTCTATGAGACGCGGGACGGCCGCTACATGAGCATAGGCGGCGTGGAGGCCCACCTCTGGGCCAACTTCTGCAACGTCATCGGCCGCCCCGAGTACGCCGAATGGCAGCGCGACCTCTCCCGCCAGGACGAGATGAAGGCGGAGATCTCCCGCATCTTCAAGGAAAAGACGCTTGCCGAGTGGAAGGAGTTCCTCGCGGACGTGGACTGCTGCTGGTCGCCAGTGGCCACGGTGGGCGAGGCGCTGGAGGACCCGCAGACCAGGGCCCGCGGCATGGTCATCGAGATGACCGACCCCCGGGGCGAGTACGGCACCGTAAAGATGCTCGGCAACCCCATAAAGCTCTCCGAGACGCCCGCGCGCCGGGAGCTCTTCCCGCCCCGCAAGGGCGAACACACCGACGAGCTGCTCGGCGGCATAGGTTACACGCAGGAACAGATCGCGGACCTCCGCGCCCGCGGTGTTGTCTGAATATCACGGAAAGGATCTAAACAAGAGGGAAATGAGAATTCTGGTTTTTGTAAAGCAGATACCAAACACCAGCGACGTCAGGCTCGACCCCAGGACCGGCAATCTCTGCCGCGACGGCGTTGCGAGCGTGATAAATCCGCTGGATCTGAACGCCATAGAGGCGGCGATGCAGCTGAAGGCAGCGCACGGCGGAACGGTAGCCGCCGTCACCATGGGCCCGCCCCAGGCGGCGGACGTGTTGAAAAAGGCCATGGCGCTCGGCTGCGACGAGAGCTATCTGCTTTCCGACCGCGCCTTCGGCGGCGCGGACACGCTGGCCACGGCCTACACGCTCTCCCAGGCCGTCAGGAAGCTGGGCAGCTTCGACCTGCTGCTCTTCGGCCAGCACTCCGCCGACGGAGACACGGCCCAGGTCGGCGCGGCCGTTGCGGCCTTCCTGGACATCCCCCAGGTGACGCTCGCCTCCTCCCTCGAGTGCAGGGACGGCTGGGCCTGCTGCGACAGGTCCCTCAAAAACTGCGTTGAAAAGGTCCGCGTAAAGCTGCCCGCGGCGATAACCGTGTGCGCAGAGATAAACGACCCTCCCTACGCCTCCCCGCTCGGCATACTCGCCGCTCTGGAAAAGCCCCTGACCGTCTGGTCCGCCGCTGAGCTCGGCGCCGACCCCGCCAGGACCGGCACGCCCGGCTCCCCCTCCTCCACCAAGCGCGTATTCCAGCCGCCCAGGCGCGGCGGGGCCGTTGAGTTCTTCTCCGGCAGCGCCAGGGAGGCGGCGGCGCAGTTTGTGGACATGCTCGAAGCCGAGCATCTCATCTGAATCTGAGGAGTTTAGACATGGCAGCAAACGATTACAAAGGCATTTGGGTATTTGCAGAACAGCAGCACGGGCACATCGAGCCCTCCGTCTTCGAGCTTCTCGCCAAGGCGCGCGAGCTTGCGGCGCACAGCGGCGAGGAGGTCACCGCCGTGCTTCTCGGCTGCGGCATCGCCTCCCTCACGGAGGAGCTCTTCGCCCGCGGCGCGGACGCGGTCATCGCGGCGGAGCATGAAAACCTTGAAAAATACAGCGCCCGCCCCTATCAGCAGGCGCTGACCCAGCTGGCCGAAAAATACCGGCCCTCCATCATCCTCTACGGCGCCACCACCCTCGGCCGCGACCTCGCGCCCAGGATGATGGTCAGCCTCAATACCGGCCTGACGGCCGACGCCATCGACCTCGGCTTCGACGAGGACGGCGTGTTCTATCAGACCACCCCCGCCTACGGCGGCAAGGTGTTTGCAAACATCGTCATCCCCGAGCGCAGGCCCCAGATGGTCACGGTGCGCCCCCGCGTCTTTGAGGCCCTGGCCCCGGACGCCTCCCGCAGGGGCTGCGCGGTGTTCGAGCAGGTCGACGTGGACGCCGACGCCTGCTACGAGGTGCTCGAGACGGCGGAAAAGCCCGCCGGCGGCGTGCAGCTCGAGAAGGCGGAGGTCATAGTCGCTGGCGGCCGCGGCGTCAAGAGCGAGGCCGACCTCGACATGCTCCGCGCTCTGGCCTCCGCCCTCGGCGGACAGGTCGCGGGCTCCAGGCCGCTCGTCGAGAGCGGGCTGCTCACCCACGAGTATCAGCTCGGCCAATCCGGCAGCACCGTCAAGCCCGAGCTCATCATAAACGTCGCCGTCTCCGGCTCCGTGCAGTACCGGGTCGGCATGCAGGACGCCAAGCGCATCGCCAGCATCAACCTCGACAAGGCCGCGCCGATATACGGCATATCCCAGTACGGCATCGCGGCCAACTTCCGGGACGTCGTCCCCGCCATCACCGAGGAGATAGAAAAACGCAGAAATCACCAATTCTGAATAAAAAGGGAGAGAGACCAATGAAGAAGCTTTACACACCGATGAAGATCAACGGCCTGGAGCTCAAAAACCGCGTAGTGATGTCCCCCATGAGCGTGGGCCACTGCGTGGACGGCATCTTTGACGCGGCGGCCGCCGATTTCTACCGCACCAGGGCGGAAGGCGGAGTCGGCCTCATAGTTTTCGCCAACATGCAGTGGGACAAGGTGCGCCACGCGCACAACGTTCCCCTGCTCACCGATGAGAAGTACATCCCCACCCTCGAGACCATCACCAGCGCCATCCACGAGGGCGGCGCCAAGGTCTTTGCCCAGATAATGCACCGCGGCACCTCCGCGCCGCGCGCCACCATAGACGGCCTGGAGGCCGTGGGCCCCTCCGCCGTGCCGCGCAAGTTCACCCACTATGAGATGCCCCGCGCCCTGACCATCGACGAGATACACGAGTTCGTCCAGTGGCAGGCCGAGGCCGCGGTCATCGCCAAGAAGGCCGGCTTTGACGGCATCGAGCTCGAGACCAACTCCGGCTACCTCTACGGCCAGTTCTGGTCCCCCCTGACCAACAAGCGCGAGGACGAGTACGGCTGCCAGAACATGGAGAACCGCAACCGCTTCATGGTCGAGACCCTGACCGCCATCCGCGCCGCCGTCGGCCCCGACTATCCCCTGCAGCTGCGCGTGAGCGGCAGCGACCTGCTCGAGGGCGGCTGCACCGGCGACGACATCGCCGACATCTGCGAGTACCTCGACAAGACCGGCCTCGTGGACTGCTTCTCCATCACCGCCGGCTGGCACGACTCCACCGTGCCCCTCATCACCATGGAGGTCCCCTTCGGCAACTGGAACTACCTCGGCCGCCAGATAAAGGCCAAGGTCAAGGCCCCCGTCATCATGGGCATGCGCCAGTACATAAAGGAGGCCGAGGAGGTCGTCGAGCGCGGCGACTTCGACGGCGTGGTCATCGGCCGTCAGTGGCTGGCCGATCCCCAGCTCGTGAACAAGGCCATGCGCGGCGAGTATGACCGCATCCGCCCCTGCGTCGGCTGCAACGCCCTCTGCCTCGACGCCGCCCAGGCCGGCAAGGAAGTCGGCTGCATCGGCAACTACGAGTGCAACCGCGAGACCGCGCTGCGCAACGCCGAGGGCAAGCTCCCCACCGAGGTCAAGAGCGAGCACCCGGAGCGCATCCTCGTCATCGGCGCCGGCCCCTCCGGCATGGAGTTCGCCCGCGTCAGCGCCCTGCGCGGCCACAAGGTCACCATCTGGGAAAAGCGCAACCGCACCCTGGGCCTCTCCCTCTACGCCGCCACGCCCCCGAGGCGCTATGACATCCGCTACCTCGGCCAGTGGCTCGAGCGCGAGTGCCGCGCCCTGGGCGTTGAGATAATCCTCAACAAGGAGGCCACCGCCGAGGACATCCTGGCCGCCTCCAGGGACTTTGACCGCGTCGTCATCGCCGCCGGCTCCAAGGCCGTCATGCCCCCCATCCCCACCGAGGAGGGCGCCGACATCGTCCACGCCTGGGACGTGTTCGAGGGCAAGGCCAGGCTCGGCAAGAACGTGGTGGTCGTCGGCGGCGGCGACGTCGGCGTCGAGGTCGCCATGACCATCGCCGAGGTCGGCACCATCACCGCCGAGCAGCTCCGCTTCATGATGATCTACAAGACCGAGCCCGAGGCCAAGCTCAAGCAGCTGCTCAACAACGGCGTCTACAAGGTCACCGTCGTGGAGATGGGCAAGAAGTTCGCCCCCGACATCAACCCCGGCAGCCGCTGGTCCATCATGTACCGCACCAAGCAGCTCGGCGTCAACCTGCTCAAGGAGACCCGTGTGCTCAAGCTCGGCAAGGGCGCCGTTGAGGTCGAGAACGCCGACGGCAAGCAGTCCATCCCCGCCGACACCATCGTCATCGCCGCCGGCGCCAAGCCGAACAACGACCTCTATGAGGCGCTCAAGGACAAGCTCCCGAAGGTCGACGTCATCGGCGACTCCGTCAGCGTCGGCCGCATAAACAACGCCGTCGCGTCCGCTTATCAGCTCGCGATGACCATCTGACAGCGCACAATTGCCCCCGGCATCAATATATAAGGAGGAACGAATCAATATGGAAATGATGCTCGACGATGTGAAGATCCTTGATTTCACCACAAATGTCGCCGGCCCCGGCGCCAGCGCGATGGCCTCCGACTTCGGCGCGAAAGTCATCAAGATCGAGTCCCAGTCCGGCGACTCTGCCCGCACCTACGCCCCCTTCATGGACGGCAAGGGCATGACCCACGCCTGGATAAACCGCGGCAAGAAGTCCGTGGTCATGAACCTCAAGGACCCCCGCGCCATCGAGGTATGCAAGAAGCTCATAAAGGAGGCCGACGTCCTGGTCGAGGGCTTCCGCCCCGGCGTCATGGACAGGCTCGGCCTGAGCTATGACGTCTGCAAGGAGATCAACCCCGGCCTCGTCTACTGCTCCGTCAGCGCCTTCGGCCAGACCGGCCCCTATGCCCAGCGCCCCGGCTTCGACCTGCTCGGCCAGGCGCTCTCCGGCATGATCAGCGTCAACGGCGAGAAGGGCGGCCACCCCATCAAGCACGGCGTCACCATCGCCGACTACTTCGCCGGCCCCAACGCCTACGCCGCCATCATGACCGCGCTGCACTATCAGCGCCGCACCGGCAAGGGCCAGCACATCGACGTCTCCCTGCTCCAGGGCATGATCTATCTCAACAGCACCATCGACCGCCTTAACGACGGCGTCATCGTCAAGCCCAACGGCGGCCACCACAGCGCGCTGTGCCCCTTCGGCGGCTTCTGGAACGACAAGGGCGAGGGCGTCATCATCTGCGCGCCCAACCCGAAGGCCTGGGCCGCCGTCGCCAAGGCCATGGACCGCCCCGACTTCCTGACCGACCCCAAGTACGCCACGGTCAACGTCCGCGCCAAGTACCAGGAGGAGATAATCGCCGAGATCGAGGCCTGGCTGAGCACCTTCCCCAACATGGACGCCGCCATAGAGCACATGATGGCCTGCGACGTGCCCTGCTGCAAGATAAACAATGACCAGGACGTCGTGAACGATCCCCAGGTCAAGCACATGGGCTACATCGTCCAAGCCCCCACCCCCGACGACGTCACCAGCCGCGACACCTTCCTCACCCGCGGCCCCAACGCCTTCTTCTCCGAGACCCCGGGCTACATCCACAAGGCGGCCACCCTCGGCCAGGACACCCGCGAGGTGCTCTCCGGCCTCGGCTACAGCGAGGACGAGGTCGCCCGGATGATGGCCGACTGGAAGCCCAACGCCGACAAGGTCTGACAAGTCCGGTGATCCCCGGCTGAATTTGATAAGGAGGAAAACAGATGGAAAGGAAACTCCCGTTCCAGTGGCAGCACAACGAGTTCAGAGAGGCCTTCGGCGCCTTTCTCGACAAGGAAGCCGTCCCCTACTACGACGAGTGGTGCAATGACCACGGCGTCCCCCATTCCTACTTTGAGAAGATGGGCCAGGCGGGCTTCATGGCCATGTGGGTGGACAAGAAGTACGGCGGCGCCGGCTGCACCGGCGACTTCCTGTACACGGTCATAAAGGCCGAGGAATACTCCAAGCGCGGCCTCAACTGCATCTTCTCCCGCCTCTCCGGCGACGTCGTCGCCCCCTACATTGCCGAAAACGGCACCGAGGAGCAGCGCCAGAAGTGGCTGCCTAAGATAGTCCGCGGCGAGACCGTCATGGCCGTGTGCATGACCGAGCCCGACTTCGGCTCCGACCTCGCCCACATCCAGTGCAGCGCCGTGGACATGGGCGACCACTATCTCGTCAACGGCTGCAAGACCTTCATCTCCAACGGTATGGTCGCCGACCTCTTCGTGGTCGCCGTCCGGACCAATCCGAATGCAGAGAAGGCCCACAAGGGCATCAGCCTCCTGCTCATCGAGGCCGACTCCGAGGGTCTCACCAGGCAGCTCATCCCGAAGATCGGCCTGCAGGCCCAGGACACCGCCCAGATCTTCTTCGAGAACGTCAAGGTGCCCAAGTCCAACCTCATCGGCGAGGAGAACCGCGGCTTCTACGTCCTCATGCAGCACCTCGAGGCCGAGCGAATCATGGCCGCCTACGGCTCCATCGGCACTGTCGAGCACACCCTCGCGCTCACCAAGGAGTACGTCAAGCAGAGGATACTCTTCGGCAAACCGCTCTCCTCCTTCCAGAACACCCAGTACAAGCTGGCCCAGCTGAACACCGAGTACAACCTCGCGCTCAACTACCTCGACTGCGTCCTGCTCGACTACATGGCCGGCAAGAAGGACATCAACACCGACTGCTCCATGATAAAGTACTACACCTCCGAGCTGGCCTTCCGCGCCGCGGACGTGTGCGTGCAGCTCTTCGGCGGCTACGGTATCTGCACCGAAGTGCCCATTTCCAGGCAGTTCTGCGACACCCGTATCATGCGCTTCATGGGCGGCACCACCGAGACCCAGATGGGCGTCGTCGCCGGCGGCCTCGGGATCAAATAATATTCCTTAAACCTTAAAAGAGTGGGGTTCCCTATGGAAAACAAGAAAATTCTTACGCTTTTCAACACCAAGCAGTTTATATTCTTCCTCCTCGGCATCGCGGCGGCCGTCATCTTCTTTGTGATGACCCCGTTTGAGGGCCTCTCCGCCGAGGGCATGAAGGTGCTCGGCCTCTTCCTGCTGGCAATATTCTGGTGGATGGGCTCCGTCTTCCCCGACTACGTCACCGCCTTCTGGATGATGGCGCTCATGATAGCCACCAAGGCCACTGCGCTCGGCACCGTGTTCTCCGCCTTCTCCGGCAGCGTCATCTGGATAGTCATCCCGGTGCTCGCCGTCGGCGCGGCTCTTAGCAAGACCGGACTGCTCAAGCGCATAGTCCTCTTCATCCTCAGCAAGTTCAAGGCCTCCTTCAAGAGCCAGTCCCTGGGCTTCATCATCGCCGGCAACATCGTCGATGCCCTAATCCCCAGCGCCACGGCCAAGGTCGCCATCGCGGCGCCCCTCGCCAAGACTTACAGCGAGACCATGGGCTATGAGCCCAACAGCAAGCCCGCCGCCGGTCTGTTCTCCTCCATGTGGATGGGCTTCGGCGCCAACGGTCCCTTCTTCCTGACCGGTTCGACCATGTGCTTCACCATGATCGGCCTGCTGCCCGAGGGCTATCAGGAAGGCTTCGATTTCCTCACCTGGCTGGGCGTCGCCTGGCCCTGGGGTCTCGCCCTGCTCATCCTCTCCTACGTCGGCGTGCGCATCTTCTACACCCCGAAGAACGACGTCACCGTCTCCGCCGAAGTCATCCACGCCCAGCGTGAGGCCCTCGGCAAGATGAAGCGCAACGAGAAGATCGCCGCCTTCGTGCTGATCATCTGCCTCGTCCTCTGGGTCACCGAGAGCTGGCACGGCATCTCCAGCGCCGTCGTCGCCCTCATCGGCATGTGCATCCTGCTGAGCACCGGCGTGCTCGACCGCAAGGACTTCCGCAGCAGCATCGCCTGGGAGAGCGTCATCTTCATCGGCTGCTCCACCGGTCTCGGCAGCGTCTTCTCCGGTGCCGGCATCACCGACTGGGTCAGCACCACCTTCGCGCCCTATCTGGAGCCCGTGTTCTCCAACGTGTTCATCATGATCGTCGTCTGCGTCCTCGTCATCACGGTCGTCCGTTTTGCCTTCGTGTCCCAGACCGCGCTCATGACCATCTTCACCGTGGCCTGCGCCCCCTTCGCCATCGCCGCCGGCATGCACCCCTTCATCCCCGGCTTCATCGCGCTCGTCACCGTGAACGTCTACAACGCCTCCTACAACAACGGCACCTACATCACCGCTATGGCCGCTGCCGACGGCATGGTGCAGTATGGTCCCACCAGCAAGATGTCCTGGGTCTACACCCTCGCCTGCATCGTAGGCTGCATCTGCTGCGTGCCCATGTGGAAGGCCTTCGGGCTCATGTGAGTCCGTTTGCCCCAGGCGATAACGGCCCCTCGCACCGGGCCGTTATCGTTTGCGGGCGATAGTTAAGAAAATGCCAATTTCTTATAGTTCACCGCACCCTTACAAAATCAAAATGTCACAGGGGGAAATGTAAATGTTAGAGCTCATTTTGGTAATCGGCTACATAATCGTGACCACAGCCATCGGCTGGATTCTCAGCACCCGCGCCAAGGCGCGCAACGACATAAACTCCTTCTTCGTAGGCAAAAAAGAACTCAGCGCAGTCCTCGTCTGCTTCATCATGTTCGGTGAAATGATCGCGGGCTCGAGCACCGTGGGCAGCGCCCAGACCGCCTTCAGCCTCGGCCTGTCGTCCGCCTGGACGAACTGGGGCCAGTCCCTCGGCGTCTTCGTCTTCGTCCTCACCGTCAGCAAGCTGTACCGCGTCGCGGGCTATCACGGCGCTTACTCTGTGCCCGAGGCCTTTGAGTTCCGCTTCGACTCCCGCCGCTGCCGCATGGTCGTCATGGTCATCGTCCTCGTCGTCTACGGCATCCTCTTCGCCATGCAGCCGAAGGCCGCGGCCAACATCCTCGCTCCCATGATAAACGTCGACGTCACCGTCATGACCTGGATCATGGGCATCATCTTCGTCATCCAGGCCCTCGTCGGCCTCAAGGGCATCGCCGCCATGAACGTCGTGCACTCTTCCATCCTCTACATCGGCTGCGTCGTCGTCGGCATCCTCGCCTGGAACCACGTCGGCAGCCTCGACATCGTGCGCGAGACTCTCGGCGGCTCCTACCTCAGCGTGACCCAGCCCAGCGTCAGCTCCGTCATCGGCAACGCCGCCGGCGGCCTCTTCGCCTTCATCCTTTCCACCTCCCTCGTCGCCAACATCTACAGCGCGAAGAGCAAGAAGACCGCCAACGCCGGTGTTCTCGCCGCGGCCATCCTGGTCATCATCTTTGCCTTCTTCCCCGCCCTCATCGGCATCTTCGGCAAGATCATGTACCCCGACGCCGAGGCCGGCACCATCTTCTACACCGTGGCCGACACCTTCGGCCCCGCCATCGGCGCCCTGGCCAGCATGGCCATCATCGCCGCCGTGTTCTCCACGGCTCCGGCCTTCCTGCTGACGCTCTCCACCACCCTGACCCGCGACTTCTACCTCGCCGTTCTCAATAAGAACGCCACCGACAAGCAGCAGCTGCGCTTCTCCAAGTGGGCCATCGTCGGCATCGGCGTCATTGCCACCTTCCTCGGCATCTACGCCAACTCCATCCTCACCCAGGTCAACGGCGCCTTCCAGATCCGCGCCGTCGCCGGCATGGTGCTGGTCATAGCCGCCTACTGGAAGAAGGTCGACAAGAACTCCGCCTTCTGGTCCATGCTCATCGGCGGCATCGTCGCCGCGGTGTGGCACTTCGCCGGCCAGCCCTTCGGCATCGTCCCCTTCTGGCCCGGCTGCGGCACCGGCCTCGTCATCCTCGTCGTGATGACCGCCCTCAACGGCAAGAAGGTCTCCGACGACTATGCGCGCTACAAGGCGCTCATGGACGCCGTCCCCGCAAACGAGCTGTAAAACCGCATCGAAGCATTATCCGCCCGGCCGGGCCCCGTCCCGGCCGGCGGCTCATGACAAGAGGTATTAAAAATGTTTCAATTTGAACACTTCCTCATCCGCAACGCGCAGATGTATCCCAACAGGCTCGCCTTTGTCTACAAGGACAAGTCCTACACCTGGTCCGAGCTCAACCGGGCGGTGAACCGGCTGGCCAACTCCTTCACCTCCATCGGCCTCGGCAAGGGCGACCGCGTCGCCTATATGTTCGGCAACTGCGCCGAGGTCGTCCTCGTCTTTCTCGCCACGCAGAAGCTCGGCGCCACGGCCATGCCCATCAACACCCACTTCCTCTCCGGCGAGATCTCCCGCATCATGGACGTGGTGGACTGCAAGGCCGTTGCGTATGAGGCCAGGTTCTCCGACACCATCCACGCAGCTCAGGCGGCCTACGGCAAGCTCAGCCGCATGATAGTCCTGGGCGAGCCCCGCGCCGACGAGCTCGACCTCGCCTCGCTCATAAACGGCGCCGACGACCACGAGGCCCAGGTCGACCTCTCCGCCGACGACGAGTCCGTCATCATCCTCACCAGCGGCACCACCGGCACCTCCAAGGCCGTGCTCAGGACGCAGAGCATGATGCGCGAATACGGCCTCATGCTCGCCATCGAGAACGACAACAGCCACCGCCCCGAGGTGGCGCTCACGCACTGCCCCTTCTTCCACACCGCCTGCCTGAGCATCCTCGTCAAGATGCTCGCGCTCTGCGGCACCTTTGTGCTGGTGGACAAGGTGGACTCCGACTTCATCTTCGACCAGATAGAAAAATACCACGTCACGATGATGCTCATGGTGCCCCCGCTGCTCTACATGCGGCTCTACGACTCCGGGCTCTGGAAGAAGTACGACACCAGCTCCCTGCGCGAGGCCCAGTTCACCGGCGGCAAGTGCAGCATGGACTACGTGCACAAGATCTTCACCATGTTCCCCAACTGCAAGCTGCGCCCGTCCTACGGCTCCACCGAGGTCTGCGCCTCCTGCAGCGCCGTGCTCTCCCGCGAGGAGTTTGAGCGCAGGCCCGAGCTCTGCAAGACCGTCGGCCGCATAAACGCCAACTGCGAGATGAAGCTCGTGGACAACGACGGCAAAGAGGTGCCCGTCGGCGAGGTCGGCGAGGGCCTGGTCCGCTCCCCCGCCGTGTTCCGCGGCTACATCAAGAACGAGGAACTCAACGCGCGCGTCCTGCGCGACGGCTGGTTCCACACCGAGGACCTGCTCCGCCGCGACGAGGAGGGCTTCTACTACCTCGTGGACCGCAAGAAGGACATGATAAAGACCGGCGGCGAGAACGTCTACGCCCAGGAGGTCGAGGACGTGCTGCGCAACCACCCGAGCATCTTCGACTGCGCGCTCATAGGCGTGGACGACGACCGCTTCGGCGAGGCCGTCGCCGCGGCCATAGTGCTCAACCCCGGCTGCACGCTCTCCGACGAGGAGCTCATCGCCTACTGCCGCGCCAACCTGCCCAGCTACAAGAAGCCGCGCTATGTGGCCTTCGTGGACGAGCTGCCGCACAACGTCACCGGCAAGATACAAAAGAGCGTGCTGCGCGAGAACGCGGACAAGCTGTTCCGGCCCGTCAGGGGACTCTGATACCCGATACTTTTCACTCCTTTTATGTGCTCAGCGGGCCTTTTACGGGGCCCGTTGGGCACATTCCGTATGCGCTGATATTCTTGCAGTGGAGGAACACATGTCAGAAAGGAAATTCATCATCCCGGAGTTCGGCCCGCTCTCGGGCATGCGCGTCGTCGGCGCCGGCTCGCTCATAGCCATGCCCTTTGCCGCGAGCATGCTGGCCGAGTTCGGCGCGGAGGTCATACAGATAGAGCGGCCCTCGGCGGGCGACACATACCGGACCTTCGGTCCCCTCGCCCGCGATGAGGAGGGCGCGTGCGTGGGCGCGGCCTGGATACAGGAGGCGCGCAACCGCCTCTCCATGACCCTGGAGCTCCGGCCCGACAGCCGCGACGCGCACGAGATCTTCCTCGGCCTCATCCGCGAGAGCGACGTATTCATCGAAAACATGGTCTGGCTCGACAAGCTCGGCATACACGACGACGAGCTCCTGCGCGTGAATCCCGCGCTCGTCATCGTGCACATCTCCGGCTTCGGACACCGGGAATTCGGCGGCGTGCCCGAGATCTGCGCCCGGGCGTCCTACGACATGATAGGCCAGGCCTTCTCAGGCTACGCCCTGTACAACGGCTATCCCGACCGGCCGCCGCTCATGGTCGCCCCGGCGGTCAGCGACTATGTGACGGCCCTCTTCTCCCTCTTCGGCTTGCTGACGGCCTATATGGACGCGCAGAAGACGGGGCGCGGCCAGGTCGTGGACGTGGCCCAGTTCGAGGCCCAGGCCAAGATAATGCGCGAGGCCTTCACAAAACGCTCCCTCGGCCTCGGCGACATCCGGCGCAGCGGGAACAAGTCCACCTCCGCCCAGCCCTGGGACGTCTACATGAGCCGCGACGGCCGGTACATGAGCATGGGCGCCGTCGGCAAGGCCGTCTACACGCGCTTTCTGCACGCCGTCGGCTTTGACGAGGCGCGCTTCCCCTACGAGGAGGCCGCCGCCACGCCGGAGGCCATAAACTCCCCCGCCGGGCTCGAGCTGGACGCGGAGATCACGCGCTGGTTCTCCGGGCACGACGCCGACGAGATAGAGGAGACGATGCGCCGCGCCAGGGTGCCCTGCTCGCGCATAAACACCGTGGCCGAGTGCATGGAGCACCCGCACTTCCGCTCCCGGGACGACTTTGTCACGTACACGGACCAGACGCTCGGCCGGGAGGTCTGCGCCTTCGGCGTATTCCCGAAGCTGAGCGCCACGCCGGGCCGCATCTGGCGCGGCGCGCCCACGCTGGGCCAGGACACGGACGAGATACTCCGGCGCATCCTGGGCCGCAGCGAGGCCGACATAGCCCGCCTGCACGCCGAGGGCGTCGTCTGAAGCGCAAAAAAGAGGGCCGGCATCCGATTGGACGCCGGCCCTTTTTACATTTCATTTGTTGTTCAGGTCGTCGATGGCCCTGGAGAACGCCGTGGACCTCGGCAGCAGCTTGAGGAGCGGCAGGCCGATTACGTACATGACCAGCGCCTCCTCAGCGGCTATCTGGAGGGAGTTGAGCGGCAGCGCGGCCCAGAAGGCGCCGGTGCTGTAAGCTATGACGCCGCCGACGATGGGGCCGTTCCAGATGACGGGCATGAAGCAGACGGCGACGGCGCGGCCGAGGCTCAGCGGCTGCCTGCGGCCCTTGGCTATCGCGGCCATGCACAGCGAGGCGCCCAGCGTCGCGAGGGAGCCGAAGACGATGTCGGGTATGCCGTACCCGCCCGCGAGATTCGCGATGGCACAGCCGGCCCAGAGGCCCCAGGCGGTGAAGGGCACGAAGGCCGGGAGTATGCAGAGCGCCTCCGACACGCGGAACTGCACGAGACCGAAGCTTATCGGTGCGAGCAGCAAGGTCAAGGCGGCATATGCCGCGCCGACCACCGCGGCGGAGGCGAGTTTACGGGTACTGATCTTCATTTTTTAGTTCATCCTTCCCATTTTGATTTAGGTTTTATAACCCGGCGGGGTGTGGAAACCCGCCCAGTCACCGATTTAGTTTTCCGGCTTTGAATAGAGGCAGCCGCAGTAGTCCTGGCGGTAGAGCCCGTATTCCCGGGAGAGCTCGATGCTCCTCTTGTAGCCCTCGCGCTTTTTGAAGTCCGAGGGCAGCCAGCGGACGCCGTATTTTTCCGCCAGCTCCATGCCTATTTTGTTTATCCTCTCCGCATCCTTGTGCGGGGAGACGCTCAGCGTGGTGCAGAAGTACTCGTACCCCAGCTCGCGGGCCAGGCGCGCCGTCTCCTCCAGCCGCAGCCGGAAACAGACCGTGCAGCGCGCGCCGCCCTCGGGTTCGGCCTCAAAGCCCTTCACCGCGGCGTCATACCGCTCGCCCTGCCAGCCGTGCTCGTGGAGCTTCACGTCCGGGAACTCCTCCAGGACGCGGCGCTGGTTCTCCAGCCGGAGCTCATACTCCGCCTCGGGCTGGATGTTGGGGTCAAAGTACAGCAGTCCCAGCGAAAAGTGCTGCGTAAGGTACTCGAGCACATAGGTCGAGCAGGGGCCGCAGCAGCTGTGCAGCAAAAGGCTCGGCCGTCTCTCGCCGAGCGCTTCAAGCTCCCTGTCCAGTTTTCGCTGATAGTTTTCCATGCGACACAGTATAGCACATTTGTGCTTGACTTGGAAGAGGGCAGACGCTAAACTTAATGTATCTATAAGGACGAGGTATGTGCAATGGATACAAGAATGGGCAAGGAGGACTACTATCTCGACATAGCGGACGCGGTATTGAACCGCTCCACCTGCATGCGCAGGAAGTACGGGGCGATAATAGTCCGCAACGACGAGATACTCTCCACCGGCTACAACGGCGCGCCCCGCGGCCGCCGCAACTGCACGGACGTCGGCATGTGCATGCGCGAGACGCTGGGCATCCCCTCCGGCGAGCGCTACGAGCTCTGCCGCAGCGTGCACGCCGAGGCCAACGCCATAATCTCCGCCGCGCGGCGGGACATGCTGGGCGGCACGCTGTATCTCGTGGGCCGCGACGCCAAGACGCACGAGCTGCTCGAGGAGACCATGCCCTGCTCGATGTGCAAGCGGCTCATCATAAACGCGGGCATAACGCAGGTCGTGGTCCGCACCGGCTCCGAGAGCCACAAGGTCATCCACGTCCGGGACTGGGTGTTCAACGACGACTCCCTGCCCACGGGCATATGAGTTGAAGCCGCGCCCCGCACCGGGCGCGGCGGCGTTTTATTGGAGGTTTGTAATGAAAACGCTGACAGCCTATTTTTCGCGCCGGGGCATGAACTATGCCGGCGGCAAGCTGGTCGACCTCAAGGTCGGCAACACGGAGCGGGCCGCCAAGCTGGCCTCTGAGCTCGCGGGCGGCGCCCTCTTCGAGATACGCGCCGAGCACGAGTACCCCTATGACTACCGCGAGTGCGTAGAGGTCTCAAAGGAGGAGCTCACGAGCGGGGCGCGCCCCGAGCTCGCCGTAGAACCCGGCGACCTCTCCGGCGTCGAGGCCGTCATCCTCTGCTACCCCTGCTGGTGCGGCACGATGCCGATGCCGGTCTGGACCTTCCTGGAGGGCTGCGACCTCGCGGGCAAGCGCATCCTGCCCATGTGCACCAACGAGGGCAGCGGCATGGGCCGCAGCGAGGCCGACATCCGCCGCCTCTGCCCCGAGGCCGTGGTGGAGAAGGGCCTCTCCGTAAAGGGCAGCGCCGTTGAGAGCGCGGGCCCCGCCATAGAGGCCTGGCTGAAAGAAAACGGTGTCATCTGAAAAAAAGGAAAACCCCCGGATCCAAAGTCCGGGGGCTTTCTTATATTCCCCTTTATCAGTCGGTGACGTAGGGGAGAAGAGCGATCTGACGGGCGCGCTTGATGGCCTCGGTCAGCTCGCGCTGATGCATGGCGCAGGTGCCGGTAGTGCGGCGCGGAAGGATCTTGCTGCGCTCGGAGATGAACTTCCTGAGCTTGGCGGCATCCTTATAATCGATATAGGTGCACTTATCCACGCAGAACTGGCATACCTTCTTGCGCTTGCGATTCTTGGGTCCTTTGTTATCGAAAGCCAAGGTTATACCTCCCTTTTAATTCTCAGAACGGCAGTTCGCCGTCCCCGTCGTCCAGCTCGGAAAAGGCGGAAGGAGCGGCCTGGCGCGGAGCGCTGTCCTGCCTGCTGTCTCTCTGCCCGTAGCTGTCGCGGGAGCTGTAGTTGTCGCGGGAGCCGTAGCTGTCACGCGGGCCGTAATTGTCCCGGGACTCGCCCTCGCGGCGCTTCGATTCGCCAAAATACACGTTGTCGACGACGACCTCGGCGCTTCTGCGCTTGTTGCCGTCCCTGTCGGTCCAGTCCCTTATCTGGAGCCGGCCGCTCACGACGGCCATGCTGCCCTTCTGAAAGTACTTGGACACGAACTCGCCGGTCTGACGCCAGGCGACGCAGTCAATGAAATCGGTCTGCTTCTCCTCGCCGCGGCCGAAGTCCCTGTCGACCGCCAGGGAGAACGACGCCACGGGCGTCTGGCTCTGGGTGTATCTCAGCTCGGGGTCGCGCGTGAGGCGGCCCATCAATACGATGTGATTGAGCATCAGCGCACCTCTTATTCGGGACGCTTGGTGATCAGGCTGCGGATGACGCCGTCGGTTATGCCGAGGATACGATCCAGCTCAGCCGGGAACTCGGGAGCGCTGGTGAACTTGACGAGCACGTAGTAGCCCTCGCTGAGATAGTTGATTTCATAGGCGAGCTTGCGCTTGCCCATCTCCTCCATCTCATCAAGAGTGCCGTTCTGCTCGACAAGCGTCTTGAACTTCTCCACGAGAGCGGCGGTCTCCTCCTCCGAGAGGTTCGGGTTGAGGATGTACATCACTTCGTACTTCTCGCTTGTCTTTGCCAATTTGTGCACCTCCTTCTGGACTTATGGCCTGCTTTATGCAGGCAAGGATATAGGCCTGTCCCTCAGGGCAGGCCTATAAATTATACATTATTTTCGCGTTTTGTCAAGGATTTTTCCTTATCACACCTTGAAATTCACGCTGGTGTCGCCCTGGAGGTCGGAGCCGAACTCGTAGTCCTTGCCGGGCAGGATGGCGTTGAGGACGATGCCCACGATGGCGGCGGTGGCGAGGCCGGAGAAGCTGACGTTGCCGATCTTGACGGCGCCGACGCTCGAGTAGGTGATGCCGATGGCGAGCACGAGGATGAGGGCCGCGATTATGACGTTGCGGCTCTTGGTGAAGTCGACCTTGTTCTCAACGACGTTGCGCACGCCGACGGCGCTGATCATGCCGTAGAGCACCAGGGACACGCCGCCGATGGTGGCGGTGGGCATGGCGTGAACTACCTCGGCGAACTTGGGGCAGAAGGAGAAGATGATGGCCAGCACGGCGGCGATGCGGATGACGCGGGGGTCATAGACCTTGCTGAGCGCGAGGACGCCGGTGTTCTCGCCGTAGGTGGTGTTGGCCGGGGCGCCGAAGAGCGCCGCGAGGCTGGTGGCCAGGCCGTCGCCCAGGAGGGTGCGGTGCAGGCCGGGGTCCTGGATGTAGTTCCTCTCGCAGGTGGAGGAGATGGCGCACATGTCGCCGATGTGCTCGACCATGGTGGCGAGCGCGATGGGTATTATCGTGACGGCCGCGGTGCCGAGCATGGCGGTGTCGACGTTGCCGCCCGCGAAGAGGCCGAACACGGTCTCGTCCCAGACGACGGGCAGGCCGATCCAGGCGGCCTCATGCACGGCGGTGAAGTCCACCTGGCCGCTGACCGCGCCGACGATGTAGGAGGCGATGACGCCGAGGAGGATGGGGATGATCTTTATCATGCCCTTGCCCCAGATGTTGCAGACGATGACCACGAGTATGGCCACCAGCGCGACGGGCCAGTTGGCCTCGCAGTTGTTGACGGCGCTGGAGCTCAGGGACAGGCCGATGGCGATGATGATGGGGCCGGTGACGATGGGCGGGAAGAAGCGCATGACCTTCCTGACGCCGAAGACCTTGAAGAGCAGGCTCAGCACCAGGTACACGAGGCCCGCGCAGGCCACGCCGAAGCAGGCGTAGGGCAGCATCTCTGTGTTGGGTATGTTGAACACGCCCGGCATGTCCGGGTTCTCGAGCATCGGCGCGATGGCCGAGTAGCCGCCGAGGAAGGCGAAGGACGAGCCCAGGAAGGCAGGGACCTTGCCCTTGGCCAGCAGGTGGAAGAGCAGCGTACCGAGACCGGCAAACAGCAGCGTGACGGAGACGGACAGACCCGTCAGCGTGGGGACCAGCACCGTGGCGCCGAACATGGCGAACATGTGCTGGAAGCCGAGCACGAGCATCCTGGGCGCGCCAAGCGTCCGGGCGTCGTAGATCGGCTCGTTTCCGATGGTTTTCTTGTTCATTCCCGATTTACCTCTCTCCGTAGTGTATTTTAATTGGGATGACGCACAAAGTTGATGCGGAGCCTCAGGGCTCCATGAGGTATACGCCGGTCTCGCCGTCGTACTCCGGGAGCCTCGCCTCGATGAGCTCCGTGTGGGAGGTGGGCACGTTTTTGCCCACGTAGTCGGCCCGGATGGGCAGCTCCCTGTGGCCCCGGTCCACCAGGACGGCCAGCTGTATGGCCCTCGGCCGCCCGCAGGCGAGCACGGCCTCCATCGCGGCCCGGGCCGTCCGGCCGGTGTAGAGCACGTCGTCCACCAGGACGACGGTCTTGTCCGCCACGGGGAAGTCCAGCTGCGCCTTCGTGACTATGGGCTCTTGCGAAAGGCGCTGCAGGTCGTCGCGGTAATAGCGCACGTCCACGCTGCCGCAGGGGACCTCCAGGCCCTCTATTTTAATGATGTTGGACCTTATCTGCCGCGCCAGAGGCTCTCCCCGGCGGCGGATGCCGACGAGGCAGACATTCTCAACGCCGCGGTTGCGCTCGGCTATCTCGTGTGAGAGACGCATCAGCGCGCGGTTCACCGCCGCTTCATCCATGAGCCTGGCCTTTTCTCTCACGTTCAGCACCGCCCCTTCGCAACAAAAAATGTCCTGCCGGGTCCCGGCAAGACACACCAAATCCCCGCGCAGGCGCGCGGCAGCATATAAGCGGTTTTGCCGGTCTCTCAGTACCGTCTTAAAATCCATGGCGAAGTATAGCAGATGCCGCCGCATTTTGCAAGGGCAATTAATTTTAGGCGTTCAAAAAATGTTTACGGTTTTAATGATATTCTAATCCTGCTCTAACGACCTGTTAATAAGGCTCTGGTATCCTGTGCCCGTAACACAGAAAGGGAATCGGCAAATTGTTATTAAAATAACTTTTTCTTTTAACGTTACTTTAATAAATGCCCGTTACAATGGGCACATAAAACAAAAACGAAAAGGAGCTAACAACCATGAAAAAGAACGTTCTCTATATAAGCCCGATGCAGGCCCGCGCCCTGGCCCTGGAGGCCGCCAACGTCACATCCGCGAGGTTCGACTCCCAGAAGCTGCTCGAGAGCGGCAGCCTCTACGAGCTGGAGTTCACCACCGAAGAGATGCACTACACCTGCTACATCGACGCCGTGAGCGGCGAGGCCCTCGGCCTCGACTTCTTCCCCGTTCCCGTCGAGACCTATCCGTCCTACTACGAGGATCGCCGCCGCACCGCCCAATGCGTCAGCGCCTGAGCGACGGAGAGAGCCCGTGAGTGATGCACCCCCTGTCACTCACGGGCTTTTTAATTCATTGGAGAAGGCTCCGCCTTCTCCAATGAATTAAACGCACTGCGCTGCATGCCTCGCCTGCGGCTCGACACTCCGCTCCGCGAGCGGTGTTTTCGCCGACGTACACGCCGCCGGCGAAAACGTTATTGCATCTCTCCTGGAGGAACGCAAGACAAAGAAAGACCCGGCCGGGTTTGACGGCCGGGTCTTTTGGTTCACTTGTCGAGCCTTGCCTTGCGCACGATGCCGATGCCGAGCGGGTGCGGGCCGGTGTGCACGGCGATGACGGAGCTGATGAGGCGGATGGGCACCTCGGTGGAGAGGCCCAGCTCGTCGAGCAGGGCGCAGACGCGCGCCTGGAACTCGGCGGCCTCGTTGTAGTCGTAGCCGTAGCCGACGGCGATGTCGAACTCGTCGGCGGAGGTGAAATTCTCGCGCAGATACTCGCGCGCTACGCTCAGCGTCTTGTCGAGGCTCTTGCCCCGGCCGCGGCAGACGCCGGAGGGGAAGATCTCGCCCTCCTTGAGCGTGATGATGGGCCTGATGCCGAGCACGGTGCTGACCTTGCCGGCCAGCTTGCCGATGCGGCCGCCTATGCTCAGGTAGGAGAGGCTGCCTATGGTGAAGAAGATGCGGCCGGACGGCCGGATCTCGTCCATGCGGGCCACGGCCTCGTCCAGGGTAAAGCCCGCGTCGCGCAGGTTGCAGGCCTCAAGCACGTAGAGGCCCTGGAGTACGGTGTCCACCATGGAGTTGTACACCGCGATCTTGACGTCGGGATAGTCCTCGCGCAGCAGCTCCAGCGCTATGCGCGCGGTCTGGTAGGAGTTCGAGAACTTTTCGGTTATGCAGATGCAGATGGCCTGCTCGCCCGCCTCGGCCACCTCGCGGAAGACCTTGAGGAAGTCCTGGGTCGAGGGCGTGGAGCTCTTAGGGTACACGCCGGGATGCGACACCATCCACTCGTAAAACTCCTCCGTGCCGATATCCTCGTCCTGCTTGAGGTACTCTCCGCTGCCGAGCATGACGTAGAACGGCACCATGGTGATGTCGCGCTCCTTGTAGAGCTCGGGCGAGAGGTCGCCCGAACCGTCGGTTATGACCCTGAATTTAGACATTCTCATCCCTCATTTATATCAAGATGTTCCCGCGCCGCAGCACACACCCCCGCGGCTCCGGGATTTTGCAAAGCCGCCCTTGCAGGCGGCCGGGCACACGCTTCGACACCGGTGCATCAAAGCGGGTACCCGGTCGGATTTGGCGGAGAGGATGGGATTCGAACCCATGGCCCGTTGCCGGGTCACCGGTTTTCAAGACCGGCTCCTTAAACCGCTCGGACACCTCTCCGTTTATATGGGCGCTCAGAATATAACGTTTTCGATTATAACATCAAATAAGTATTTTACAAGCGACAATTGTTGTCCAAGCTGTGAATTTTCCGTTAATCCTTGACGCGGAGTTCAGTAAAGGTTAAAATCCCCCTTAAAGAGGCGAAGATTTATGAGTTACAAAATACGCACCGCACTGCCCTCAGACGGGGCCGCGCTGTCCGCGATATACGCGCCCTACACCGAGACGGCCATCACCTATGAGTACCCCGCGCCCACGGCCGAGGAGTTTTCCGCGCGCATCGCCGCCATCTCCGCGCACTATCCCTTCATCGTCTGCGAATCCGACGGCCGCGCCCTGGGCTATGCCTACTCTCACCGCTACCGCGAGCGCGCCGCCTATGACTGGGACACGGAGCTCTCCATCTACTTTGACCGGGCCGAGACCGGCCGCGGCCTGGGCCGGCCGCTGTACAGCGCGCTGCTGGACCTGCTGCGGCTGCAGGGCTATGTGAACATCTACGGCACCGTCTCCGCGCCCAACCCGGCGAGCGAGCGCCTGCACGAGAGCCTCGGCTTCGCGCACGTGTTCACGGACTACAAGACCGGCTGGAAGCTCGGCAAGTGGCACGACCTCATCTTCTACCGCCTGCAGCTCGCGCCCGCGGAGGGCGAGCCCGGGCCCGTGACGCCCTTCCCCGAGCTGGACGCCGGGGCCGTCCGCGAGATATACGAGCGGCGCGCCGCCGAGATGGGAGGCAGGACAAGATGACCAAGACCAACGCAATGCGCCTGCTGGACGCGGCGGGCATAGCCTACCGCACGGCGGAGTACGAATACGACGAGTCCGACCTCTCCGGCAAGCACGCCGCGGAGCAGCTCGGCATGCCGGCGGAGCAGGTCTTCAAGACCCTGGTCACGCGCGGGGACAAGACGGGCCTGCTGGTGTTCTGCATCCCCGTCCTGGACGAGCTGGACCTGCGCCGCGCCGCCCAGATCTCCGGCAACAAGAAGCTGGAGATGATCCACGTCAAGGAGCTGCTCCCGCTCACGGGCTACATGCGCGGCGGCTGCTCGCCCATAGGCATGAAGAAGAAATACCCCACCTACATCGACGAGACATACATCCTCTTCGACGAGATCGCCGTCAGCGCGGGCATGCGCGGCGAGCAGATCATCCTGGCCCCGGACGACCTCGCGAAGTTCGTGGACGCGAAGGTATATTGAACTTAAGCCCGATCAGAGGCGGACGCACCTTGAAGGTGCGTCCGCCTCTGTCTTTCTGCCCAGGTCTAAGCGGACTTGCCCCCTCATAGCATGTACAGTGGAAGGAGGCAAACGGATGCTTTTAATAGCCGGCAGGCGGATAACCAGCCCGGACGACGAGGACATCACCGCCGTGTTCGGCCTGTCATATGAGCAGGACAGGAACGTGGCCGACATCATCGACTGGTGCATTGAGGACCACAACTATCATTACTTCGGCGGCCCCGCGGCCTTCCGCTCATACGTCATGGGCAGCGTCACCACAGGCGGCCACCTGAAAATACTCTGCACACACAGCCGCTATCACAGTGCCTACACCATAACCATGTCCGACAGCCGGAGCGAGGACGCGAAAAGGGCGAACGCAAAGGCCGGGCTGCACGGCACCCCGAGCGGCTATACATGGCACCATGCCGAGAACATAGGGCACAGCGGCAGCGGCTATCGCTGCAAAATGTACCTCATCAAGACGACCTACCATAACAGCAACCCCCACAGCGGCGGCGTGGCCGAGTATGAGCGCTATACCGGCAAGACCTATACATGAGGCAAAGAAAGGATGATGTCTGTGAACTGGAGCGAATTTGCTATGAGGCAGCCCTTCCTCACCGACCTGGGCGAGGGGAGCTCCGCCGCCGCGGGCGGGCCGGGGCGCTACGCGGTCTGGTCGCCGATGGCCGCCGGGGACGGCAACTGCGTCGTGGACGTGGGCGACGACCTCGGGGCGCTGCTTGAAAAGTACCATCTGAGCGCCGAGCGGCACTGCGTGCTCGAGCGTTAGGGGGCGCGGCATGGACACAAAGGAGCTCATCTCCGCCGTGGGCGGCGCAATGCAGGAGGCCTATGAGCTGCTGGAGCGCCGCAGCCTGGACGGCTGCATCGCCGCCTGCTTCGACGCCGAGGAGCGCGGCGGCGAGACGGTCTACGTCCCGCGCACCATAACCGTCAGCTACCCCACGCCCAACGGCGAGACGCTGATACGCTCGCCCCTGGCCGCGCTGATGAGCCACGGGGTCATGAACATGGAGTATGTAAAAGTCACGCTGCCCCTGCCTGAGAACGAGGCCGGAGGCGGCGGCGAGATGGAGCTGCACTTCCGGCTGCGCGAGCCCTCGGAGGGCATGGCCCGCATCGAGACCGAGCTCAACCGGCGCTCCGCGCTCTAGCATTGAAAGGAGGATCATATGGCTATAACCGACGACTTCACCGGGCTGCCCATAGGGCTGCTCATCTGCCAGCCCATCATAGAGGTGGCCAAGGGCCAGGCGGAGCTCTGCAACGTCTACCTCGACCAGCTCTTCCGCCTCGCCTTCAAGACGATGCCCGACCTCACGAAGGACGAGGCCGTGGAGGCGCGGACGATAAAGTTCAAGCTCAACCGCACGGTGGTCGACGCCGCGAGCGGCGCGACCAAGCCCGTCACCGTGGAGGTGGAGGCCCCGCTGCTCGCCCTGGTGCCCATCCCGGCCTTGACCATGGAGGAGGCGACGGTGAACTTCACCATGGAGGTCAAGGACTCCACCGCCGACAAGATAACGGATGCGAGCGAGGGCACCATGGCGTCCAGCCTCAGCATCTGGGAATTCTCCAGCACCATCTCCGGCAAGGTCACGACCAGCCGGGAGAACACGCGCTCGAGCGACAAGTCGGCCAAGTACGACATCTACGCCCGCGCCGCCCAGCAGCCCGCAGCCGAGGGCATGGCAAAGCTCAGCAGCATATTCGCCTCCGTCATCGAGCCGATAACCACGGGCTCCGGCACATAAAAAAAGGACGCGCCATAGAGGGCGCGTCCCTTTGCGTTCAGGCCCTGATGTCCCGGGCCTGGAGGTACTTGTCCAGCGGCTTGTAGAGTACGCCGAAGATGACGAGGCAGATGACGGTGTCGATGAGCATGTAGCTGCCGTTGTAGATGAGCGAGTACGTCGCGGGCGAGGCCCAGACAACGCCGAAGAGCTCGGTCGGCATCGTGATGGCGTAGATGGTGACGCCGGAGATGTAGTGCACAATGAAGCGCACGAAGCAGCCGAGCAGGATGCCGACATATATGCCCTTGCCCTTGCCGCGGAAGAGGCCCGCGAGTCCCAGCGGCGTAAAGGCCACGAGGTAGTCGAGCAGCAGGCTCTGCCAGCCCCAGGCGACGGCGCCGTCGATGAGCATCTGCAGCAGGCCGAAGAGAAAGCCCTCCAGCAGTCCCCAGCCCACGCCCCAGCGCAGGGCAAAGATGAAGATCGGTATCATCGCGAGGTCCACGGAGCCGCCGTTGGGCAGCGTAAAGAGCTTGAGCGCGTTGAACACCAGCGCCAGCGCCAGCAGCACCGCGCCCTCAGCCATGGCACGAAGTTTCCTGTTTCTCATTTTCCTTTCTCCTTTCGCCTTCTCCCGGCGCAAAAGAAAACGCACCGGGGAAAACCCGATGCGTAAAGAAGTTCCCTACGTCGGCATTACCCGCATCAGGTTCAAGGGTCCGGACCTCAATTAGTCCCATCTCAGCCGGGAAAACCCAGCGCCCCTATGTGAAATTGTACCTCAATCATAAACCGTGCCCGGCCGGATGTCAAGCGCCCTGTCAGAACCATAAGGAAAAAAAGAAGCAAGCCGCAGCTTGCTTCGATGGTGGGCCTTCAGGGACTCGAACCCCGGACCGACCGGTTATGAGCCGGTTGCTCTAACCAACTGAGCTAAAGGCCCGTATTTGAAAGAGCCGCCACCGGATGAGTGGCGGCTCTTTTGGCGCCCCCTGTAGGATTCGAACCTACGACCCTGCGGTTAACAGCCGCATGCTCTACCTGTTGAGCTAAGGAGGCAAAGTACTCGGGCCCCATAAGGGGCCCGGTGTTGGCACTGACCTATCTTCCCGGTCCGTCTCCAGACAAGTATTTTCGGCACAGGTGAGCTTAACTTCCGTGTTCGGAATGGGAACGGGTGGACCCTCACCGTTAAAAGCACCAACTGCACTATTTACTTTTGCCCGGCTCCCACCGACGTGGGAGCCAAGGCTGGTGACCCGAGGGAGAGTCGAACTCCCGTTTGGGGCGTGAGAGGCCCCCGTCTTGACCACTTGACCATCGGGCCGGAGATGCTCACGCCCGCCACGGCGAGCGCCACGAGGAGCGCTTTCTTTTGATTGTTCATGGGGTCTCCCTTTCGTTTAGCGCCTTTGCTTTTTTCTCAATGACCGGAATAACAAAATCGGGCGTTTTCTCAAGAAAAAGAGAGACTGCCCAGCCCTTTCGCGTGACAGCCTCCCCTTGAATCGCCCGTTGGCGCTCTGTTTATTCGTCCGTTTCTTCCGGCTGCGTTTCGGAATTTTCCCCGCCGACGTCCATATCCAGCGAATCCGCTTCCGTCTGGCCGTCTTCGCTTTCGTCTTGCTCGTCCTCGTCGCGCTCCGTCGCGGTGACGCAGACGATCCGGCTGCCTTCCTCCACGCGCATGACGCGCACGCCCTGAGACACGCGGCCGATCACGGAGATATCGCTGACCGGCATGCGGATGATCGTGCCGTCGTCGGTGATGAGCATGATGTCCTCGTCCTCGCTGACGAGAAGCTGCGCGGCCATCAGGCCGGTCTTATCCGTCAGGCGCATGGCCATGATGCCCTTGCCGCCGCGGTTCTGGCTGCGGTAGGTCGCGCGCGGGATGCGCTTGACGTAGCCGAAGTGCGTCAGCGTCACGACCACGCTGTCCTCCTGAATGAGGTCTTCCGGGTCGATTTCGCCGTCCATCAGGCTGATCTGCGTGCGGCGCTCGTCGGCGTATTTCGCCTTGATGGCCAGAATCTCCTCGCGGATGATTCCCAGCACCATCTTTTCGTCCGCCAGCACGGCGCGCAGATACGCGATGGTCTTTTCCAGCTCGGCGTATTCCTCTTGCAGGCGCTCGCGCTCCAAACCCGTCAGGCGCGCCAGACGCATATCCAAAATCGCCTGCGCCTGCGCCTCGCTGAGGTCAAAGCGCGCAACGAGCTTTTCCCGCGCTTCTTTGGGATTTTTGCTGGCGCGGATCAAGGCGATGACCTCGTCCAGGTTGTCCACCGCCACGATCAGGCCTTCCAGAATGTGTGCGCGCGCCCTGGCCTGCTCCAGTTCGTATTGCGTGCGCCGCGTGACCACGCGTTTCCTGTGCTCGATAAAGTGCGTAAGCAGGGCTTTAAGGCCCATCTGCACAGGTTTGCCGCCCGCGATGGCCACCATGTTCGCGCCAAAGCTCACCTGCAAGTCCGAGTATTTATACAACGCAGCCAAAATCTTTTCCACGTCGGCGTCGCGCTTCACCTCGATCACCGCGCGCATGCCCGTGCGGTCGGACTCGTCGCGAATATCGTGAATGCCGGCAAACACAGCCTTCTTTTCCTCGCTGAGCTTGAGGATTTTCTCCAGCATGGCCGCCTTGTTGACCTGGTAGGGAATCTCGGTGATTACGATCTTTTTGCGGCCCGCGTTGCCCTCTTCGATGTGGGTGCGCGCGCGCAGGTGCATCTTGCCGCGCCCGGTTTCGTAGGCGCTTTCGATCTCCCCATCCAGCGCCAGTATGCCGCCCGTGGGAAAATCCGGCGCGGGAATGTAGCGCATCAGCTCGCGGGTGCCCATCTGCGGGTTTTCCATCAGGGCAATCGTGCCATCGATCACCTCGCCGAAATTGTGCGGCGGAATGTTCGTGGCCATGCCCACGGCGATGCCCTGCGAGCCGTTCA